>Ga0105249_10000327_pt1 | contig 48104 bp, 43 predicted proteins | sample KBSS44metaG_FD_81522 | JGI IMG/M metagenome (GOLD analysis project Ga0105249, IMG submission 81522) | Switchgrass rhizosphere microbial communities from Kellogg Biological Station, Michigan, USA - KBS S4-4 metaG | ecosystem: Host-associated > Plants > Roots > Rhizosphere > Soil | place...
CCGGCTTGAGCTCACGATCGCACACGGGACAATACGTGCGTCCGATCCGCGCCCACAGCAGCCGCAGGTAGTCGTAGATCTCGGTGGCGGTTCCGACCGTCGAGCGCGACGTCTTGGTCGGGTTCTTCTGCTGGATCGCGACTGCGGGCGACAGGCCGTCTATCGAGTCGACGTCGGGCTTTTCCATGCGCTCGAGAAACTGCCGCGCATACGCCGAAAGCGATTCGACGTACCGACGTTGCCCCTCGGCGTAGATGGTGTCGAACGCGAGCGATGACTTACCGGAGCCCGAGGGGCCCGTGATGACGGTGTAGCTCCGCCGCGGGATCTCGAGATCGAAGCCTTTCAGGTTGTGTTGGCGTGCTCCGCGCACGACGATCGCGTCCTTCACGGCGCGAAAGGTAATTCCGGGAGGGGCGAATAAACACCGGCGGCTGGGCCCCTGTTCCAGGCTACCGCAGGCGGCGGAGCAGCCGGCCCACAAGGAGCACGACGATCGATCCCAGCGTCGCGATGCCGAGCGAGCGGAGGTCCATCTCGCCGGCGGCAATGCGTCCCCAGCCGAGCGCGCTTCCGATCAGACCGCCGATGAATGCACCGGCGATGCCAAGGACGACCGTGACGATACAGCCCGAAGGGTCACGACCGGGGACGAGGAACTTCGCCAGCGATCCGGCGAGGAGTCCGAGCAGTACCCAATAGAGCCAGAGTGGCAACCCGTCTCCCGGATGACGCGAAGCACCGAGCGTCCGGCGTACAGACGCTCGGTGCTCGATGCCTCACGCGTCAGACAGTGGTTCGCGTCCGCGTGGTCATGCGGTAGATCCAAAGTAGCAGCATGGCGCCGACGACAGCCAGAACGATGCTCCAGAGCGAAAAACCGTTCAGGCCCGCGCCCGTGATCATGTTGCCGAGGAAACCACCAAGGAACGCACCGACGATACCGATCAGCATCGTGACAATGATCCCGCCAGGGTCACGGCCCGGCATGAGTGCCTTGGCGATCGCGCCCGCAACCAGTCCAAGCACGATCCAAGCGAGAATGGTCATATCAGCTTCCTCCAAGGGGGGTGGGGTTACGCCTCCTTGGTAAGGCAACCACCGTACCAAATCAGAGCACGACAGGAGAGGGCGCTGACCCGTAAGCTCAACCATAAGGGCCGGGAGCGTAGCCGGGCGTCGAACCGGATCGTCGCCTATCGCGTTATGCTTGGTTCCGGATCGTCAAGTCTCTCATCCGTCCTCCCCAGCACCGGTTGTTCTGACCACTCCCCACGTCCTTCACGAAGAAGAGGCGCTCGGCAAGGCGTACGACAGCCGTCTCATGCGACGGCTGCTGCGATACGCCCGCCCGTACCGCGCGCTCGTCATCGGGTCGCTGGCCCTGCTGCTTGCGGACGGAATGCTCCAACTGGTGGGCCCGGCGCTCACGCAGCGCGTCATCGACGTTGCGATCCCACGAGGCGACACACGGCTGGTAGTCACGAGCGCGGCGATGTTCGCCGCGACGCTGCTCTTCCAGTTCGCCTTCACGTACAGCGAGACGATGCTCACGAGTCTGCTCGGGCAGCGTGTGATGCGTGACCTGCGCGTCGAGATCTTTGCGCACCTCCAGCGCCTGTCCGTCTCGTTCTTCGACCGAAATCCGGTCGGACGACTCGTGACGCGCGTAACCTCCGATGTCGAATCGCTCAACGAGCTGTTCACGGCCGGTGTCGTGGCGGGCATTGGGGACCTGTTCACACTGCTGGCGATCAGCATCGCGATGCTCGTGGTGGACTGGAGGCTCGCGCTCGCCGCGTTCGCCGTGATTCCCGCCGTCCTGATCGCCTCCAACGTGTTTCGGGTACGCGTGCGCGAGTCGTATCGCGCGATACGCACGCGACTGGCGCGCATCAACGCGTTCCTACAGGAACGGATCTCGGGCGTGAGAGTCGTGCAACTGTTCGGTCGCGAAGGGAGTGAATCACAGCGGTTCGACGCCCTCAATCGCGATCATCTGGACGCCCATCTTCGCTCGGTGACCGTGTACGCGCTGTACTTCCCGGTGATCGAGGTGCTGACGACGGTGGCGATGGCGAGCCTGATCGTCGCCGGTTCGTCGCGCGTGCGAGGCGCGTCGATCACCGTCGGAACGGTTGCCGCCTTTCTGCAGCTGGTTCGGCGCTTTTATCAGCCATTGCAGGATCTCTCCGACAAGTACAACACGTTGCAGCAGGCGATGGCATCGTCCGAGCGGGTGTTCCGATTGCTGGATACGGAATCGGGAGACGGGAAACGGGAACGGGGAGACGAAACACCCTCCGGACGTCTCGCTGTGCGCGACGGGCATCCCCAGGCATCTGCCGTCTCGCGTCTCCGTTCTCCCGATTCCGGACGCGGCGTGACCGTCGAATTCGATGACGTGTGGTTCGCCTACGGTCTCGCGCATCTCGCCAAGGGCGACGCGAGCCTGTCCGAGCCTGAGTGGGTTCTCCGAGGCGTGAGTTTCCTGGCGCGGCCGGGCCAGACGCTCGCGCTCGTCGGCCACACGGGCGCCGGCAAGACGACGATCGTCAGCCTCCTGCTCCGGTTCTACGATCCACAGCGGGGCCGGATTCTGGTCAACGGTGTGGACATCCGTGACATGTCGCTCGACGCGCTGCGCGGCCTGATCGGATATGTGCAGCAGGACATTTTCCTGTTTGCGGGCGACATCACATCGAACATTCGGCTCTCTGCGCCGCTCACCGATGCGGACGTGGTGCGTGCGGCCGAACGGGTCGGCGCCGATCGCGTGATCCGTCGGCTACCGCGCGAGTATGCCTACGAGCTCGGCGAGCGTGGCGCCTCCGTCAGTGTGGGTGAGCGGCAGCTGCTCTCGTTCGCGCGGGCGATCGCGTCGGACCCGGCGCTCCTCATCCTCGACGAGGCCACGAGCGCCGTCGACAGCGAGATCGAGGCGTCGATTCAGGAGGCGCTCGAGGTGCTCATGCATGACCGAACGACGATCGCCATCGCGCATCGGCTGAGCACGATCGTGGGCGCGACGGAGATCCTCGTACTGCATCACGGCGAGGTCCGCGAGCGCGGTACCCATCGCGAGCTGCTTGCACGCGAAGGGTTGTACCAGCGCCTGTATCGCCTGCAGCAGGGAGAAATCGCCGCGGCCGCGCAGACCTGAACTGGACTGTTCCAACGGTCCCCTGCGAAGTGCCCAAGTGCTTGCCACGTCTGCGGGTCAACCATAGTTTCCGCCCGTAACCCGTGGGGGCGAAGTCGTCTCAACGGGCTTTCCATTTCCCTTTCGACCTCGCGTATCGATCGCCTTCCGGATCGCCATGGCTCACATTCGGCTTGACGACAAACAGATCGAGCTGAGCGTTGGCGAGCTGACGATCGGAACGGATGACGATGCGGGTGTCCGCCTCGACGGCGGAGCGGAGAAGGGGAATCTGGCAATCGTCAGCGTGGACCAGCGCGGCACTGCCACCGTGCGTAGAGGAGCGACAGGGGCCGCGGTATTGGTGAACGGTGTGGCGCTCGGCGCGGAACCGGCGCCATTGCTTCACGGAGACAGGATCGAGGTGGCCGGGCGTCAGCTCCGCTTCTCCGATGATCGCACGGCGGGCAGCACCGTGGTGATGCCTGCGTTCGGCGCTCCGGCGGCCACCTCGCCCTCGAGCGGCCGCGGCCGCGTCGGCGTCACCGGCGGTCGACTGGTGTCCCTGGTCGATGGGCGCGAGTACACGGTGCCGTCATCCGGACTGCGAATCGGGCGGGATGCAGATTGCGACATCGTCGTTCCCGGCACCGATGTCTCGCGGAATCACGCCGTCATAACGGTCGGTCCATCGGGGTACGTTGTCCGCGACCTGAGCGCAAACGGCGTATTCATCAACAACGCTCGTACCGGTGATGCTCAGCCGCTTCGACGCGGAGATGTGATTCGCGTGGGCACCGAGGAGTTTCGCTTCTACGCCGACCAGGCGGCGGCATCCCCGGCTCCCGCAGCGGAAGCGCGCGTGATCAAGCCGCTGTTGGCCACCCTCGAGATCGTGAACGAGGGGGTGTCCAAGGGATTGCACTTCGACGTTCGCACACCCCTGGCGCATGTTGGCCGTGGACCGCATAACGATGTGGTCGTAACGGACGGCAGCGTGTCGGATTCGCACGCGAAGCTGCAGCGCCGTGCGTCCGGGTGGTCCGTGGTGGACCTGGACTCGAAAAACGGTACCTACGTTGGCGGCCGGCGCATACGCGGTGAGCAGGCACTCGATTCGACCGCCGCCGTGCGCTTTGGTGGCGTGAAGGTGATATTCCGTGCAGCGCCCGAGATCGCCGAGGCCGATGGAGGTACGCGGACGATCGTGGGAGACAAACCGTCGGACAGACAACGCGCGCCAATGGCGCGCCCCATCGTCGCCGCGCGTGGGACCGAGGCGAGCGACTCCACCGAAACGGCGCGCGGCGTGTCCGCGCTCGTGTGGATCGCGGCCGCAGCGGTCGTCGGCGCGACCATCCTATTCGTGATACAGGATCGCTAGTGAACCTATTTGTCGCCGCCCGCTCGGATGTGGGCATGATCCGCGCTGGGAACGAAGACAGCTTCTTCGCCGAAGCGAACGAAAAGCGGGGGCTGTTCATCGTGGCCGACGGGATGGGCGGTCACGCGGCTGGCGAAGTGGCGAGCGAGATGGCGGTCCAGATCATCTCGCGTGAGCTTGCCGGCATCACGGAGATCAACAACGGCGACAACGCCGCGGCGGTGAAGGTCGCCGAAGCGGTCAAGAAGGCGAATTCGAAGATCTACGAACGCACGATCACGGAAGTCGACAAGCAAGGGATGGGCACGACGGCGTCCGTGCTCATCCTCACGGGATCGCGCTATCTCATCGGGCAGGTCGGTGATTCGCGCGTGTATCTGCTGCGCGACGGCAAGCTGCGCCAACTCACGAAGGATCACTCGTACGTGCAGGAGCAGGTGGACGCCGGGTTCCTTACGCCGGAGCAGGCGCGCTACCATCCCTACTCGAACGTCATCACGCGCTGTGTGGGCGCCAGCGACAGCGTCGAGCCAGACACGTACAACGGCGACGTGAAAACCGGTGACGTGTACCTCGTCGCGAGCGATGGTCTGACCGGCATGGTCGATGACCGCCGGCTGCAACAACTGCTGTTCTCGCGAGCGACGCCAGGCCGAGTGGTGGACGCGCTCATCTCCGAGGCGAATGGACGCGGTGGATTGGACAACATCACCGCGATCGTGGTGCAGGTCACAGCCGCGGAGAGCAACGGCGGCGACGCGCCGACGAGCGAGACGCCGGCGGTTCGCTGAGCGTGGCGTCCGGCGAATCGGTCGGCTCGATCGCGGAGCTCTACCTCGGGAACATCCTCTACGCACTGGAACTGGCGGCGCTCTCGCTCGAGACGCAGCAGAAGCCGGACGACGCGTCCTTCTACCGCGGGATCGCGCGGAAGCTGGCGGAAGCCCACGGAAAGAGGGTAGCGGGGAGCGGGTGACGGGTAGCGGGTGAAAAGGCGGAACCCCTCGGGATGCCTCTCTCTATTGTGAGAGCTGCGTCCCGAGGGGTCGTCGTTTCACCCGCTACCCGCTACGCGCTACCCGCAAAAGCTTCGCAAGCAGATCCGCGCGCGATACGTCCACGCGCCTGACCGCGAAGACGCGCAGCCACCGCGCGGACTGGTAGAGCTGCTCCGACAGCATCGGCAGGTTGATCGCACCTTCCAAACCCGCCGTCGTCAGGCGACGCACCTCGCCGGACCGTCGGACTACCGGTAGATCGAGTCCGAGCATCTGAGCCTTCGTCGGGAAGTCGAGCAGCAGCTCGCCCGGCGCCAGTCCCAACTCGTCCGCGAGCCGGTCTTCGACGGCGATCGTCAGCGCACGGTCGTCCGCGATCCACTCGAGGGCTTCGTCCTCCAGCTCCGCGGCGGGACATTCGAGCGCGCGCTTGTAGAGACGTCGCTGTCGCAGCGCCGACAGCAACGGGGACTGGCCACCCTCCCCAAGCCGGTGCAGCAGTCCTTCATCGTCGTACGTGCTCAGGGTACGCGCATCGACGACGCCTGCCGCGAGGGCCTCGTCGACGAGCCGTTTGTACATTGCGGTCCCGCTGCGGACGGCGTGGTGCCAGTACACGTTCCGGTACATCTGGTACTTCGCGAACAGGAGCGACTCGAGCGCCGACAGTCCCTTCTCCAACACGCCCACGACGCGACGCCCGGTCTGGGGCTCGTCGACGAGCACGAGGGAGTTGAGCAGTCGGTCGACATCGATCTCGCCATACGGCACGCCGCACATGAGCGCGTCGCGTTTGAGATACTCGATCTTGTCGAGATCGAGCGAGCCGGAGACGAGTCCCTGGAGCGGGGAATCGCTCGTGCCCCGCACGAGCGCCAGCACCCGCTCCGGTGTGCCGTCCCCGAGCGACGCGCGCAACAGGTCGCCCACCACGCCCTCGAGCACGAGTGGCGTGGCGACCTCCTCGTGATGCAGCGCGCCGATCTCCTCCAGCGCGTGCGAAAACGGGTAGTGCCCAACGTCGTGCAGAAGCGCCGCGACCTGCGCGATGAGCCGCTCCTCGAGGGAGACACCCCTCAGCTCTCCCCGCTCCTCCAGCAGCGACAGTGTCAGCCGCGCGAGATGATACGCGCCGAGCGCGTGCTCGAACCGCGTGTGCGTCGCACCGGGGTAGACGAGGTACGCGAGACCGAGCTGCCTAACGTACCGCAGCCGCTGGAATACAGGCGTGTCGACGAGCTGGAGCGCCAGCGCGTCGACACGGATATTGTTCCACAGAGGATCCCTGATGATCAACGGCAGCTGGTCGCGGGTGGGTGGTGCTCGTGGCTGGCTGCCGCCACCAGCGCGCGGCTCGTCAGACCTTGGGGCCCGCCTCGGCGATCGCCGGCGAAATGTTCGACCCGAACTTCTCGAAGTTCTTCCTGAACATCTCCGCCAGCTTCTTCGCCTGCGCGTCGTACGCTGCGCCGTCGGACCATGTGTCGCGCGGCCGCATGACTTCCGTCGGGACACCCGGCACCTGCGACGGGACGGCCAGACCGAACCGCTCGTCCGTCCCCGTCGGTACCTGGTCGAGCTGTCCCGCCAGCGCCGCACGCACCATGGCGCGCGTGTAGCCAAGCTTCATGCGCTTGCCGACGCCGTACGCGCCGCCGCTCCATCCCGTGTTCACGAGCCAGACGTGCGCATCATGCTCGGCCAGCAGGCGACCAAGCATCTCCGCGTACTTCGTCGGGTGCCAGACGAGAAATACTGCGCCGAAGCATGCGCTGAACGTCGCCTGCGGCTCCGTGACGCCGCGTTCCGTACCCGCGACCTTCGCCGTGTAGCCTGACAGGAAGTAGTACATCGCCTGCTCGCGCGTGAGCCGGGCGATCGGCGGCAGAACGCCGAACGCGTCCGCCGTCAGGAACACAACGTTCTTCGGGTGACCGCCACGACCGCTTGGGACGTGGTTCCGAATGTACGGCAACGGGTACGACGCACGCGTGTTCTCGGTGATCGACTGGTCCTCGAATTTCACTTTCCGCGAGGCCGGCTCCAGCACCACGTTCTCGAGGATCGTACCGAACATTTGCGTCGTCGCGAAGATGTCCGGCTCGCCCTCGGCCGAGAGGTTGATGACCTTCGCGTAGCAGCCGCCTTCGTAGTTGAAGATCCCCGTCTCCGACCACCCGTGCTCGTCGTCGCCGATGAGCGAGCGCTCCGGGTCGGCGGAGAGCGTGGTCTTGCCGGTGCCTGAGAGGCCGAAGAACAGCGCGGTGTCGCCCTGCGGCCCGATGTTCGCCGAGCAGTGCATGGACAGCACGCCGTCCTTCGGCATGAAGTAGTTCATGACCGTGAACATGGACTTCTTGAGCTCACCGGCGTAGCGCGTGCCGCCGATGAGAATCATTCGTTTCGCGAAGTTCAGGACGATGAACGTCCCGGTTCGCGTTCCGTGACGCGCCGGGTCGGCATGGAATTCGGGCGCGTGCAGCACGGTGAAGTTCGGCTCGAACGTCGGCAGCTCGCTCTGCTCCGGCCGGATGAACATGTTCCGCACGAACGCGGCATGCCACGCGTTAGGCATCACGTAGCGCACGCTGAGGCGATGGCCCGGATCCGCCCCGCACCGCAGGTCCTGCACGAACAGCTCCGGCAGCCCGTTGAGATACGCGCGGACGTCCGCCAGAAGCGTTTCGAAATGCTCGGGGGAGTACGGCTGGTTGACCTTCCCCCAGTCGACGTCGCCCTCGGTGCCCGGCTCTTTCACCACGAACTTGTCGTTAGGCGACCGGCCGGTATGGGGCGCGGTGACCGCAACGAACGGGCCCATGTCGGCGAACTCGCCCTCCCCGCGGCGCGCGGCCGCGAGCATGAGTTCCGGTGCGACGAGGTTCCAGTGGACCTGACCGCTCGGGCGCAGCCCCTGCTGTTCCAGTCCGTTCGTCTCGTCGGGGGCGCCAGATGCCGGTTTGGTCTGCGTTGCCATGTTCTCGAATATCCGGGAAGTGGGTTCGTCGTCCGCCGCGTGGTGACTCAGTTTCCTGCCATACCTGCGACGTCGGCCGTTGGGGTCCGTGATTGCGCGTCGATCACTGCGACGGCGGCCATGTTCACGATTTCCTGTACGTCGGCTCCGTGCTCCAGTACATGGACCGGATGGCGCATGCCGATGAGGATCGGCCCGATCGCTGTCGCCCCGCCAAGCTTGTGGAGGAGCTTATACGCGATGTTACCGGCACTCAAGTTAGGAAATATCAACACGTTGGCCGGTTCCTTCAAGGCACTGAACGGATAACTGTCGCCCAGAATCCGCTCGTCGAGCGCGCTGTCCGCCTGCATCTCGCCATCGATCACGAGGTTCGGGTCGCGCTGCCGAACGAGCTGCACCGCGCGAGACACCTTCTCCGCATCCGGATGACGGACTGAGCCGAAGTTCGAGAAGCTCAGCATTGCAACCCGCGGCTCGATACCGAAGGTGCGAACGATGCGCGCCGCCGAATACGCGATCTGGGCGAGCTGCTCATCCGTGGGGTCGATGTTCACGGTCGTGTCCGCGCAGAAGACGACGTGCCGGTCGAACACCAGCATGTACATCCCGCTGACCAGCCCCGACCTCGGATGTGCACCCACGACCTCGAGCGCGGGGCGGATCGTCTCCGGGTACTGCATGGTCATCCCGGACAGCAGGGCGTCCGCGTCGCCACAGGCCACCATCACCGACCCGAAGTAGTTGCCGTTGTAGAGCCGGCGGAGCGCCTCACCGAAGCTCATGCCCTTCCGCTGCCGGCGCTCCCAGAGGAACTGCGCGTAGCGATCGCGCTGCGGGGACATGGCGGGATCCTCGATGACGATGTCCTCGAGCGAGATCACGGCGGCTGCGGCGTTACGCTCGATCACGGCGCGGTTGCCGAGCAGAATGGGATGCCCGATCCCGTCGTCCACGATGATCCGCGCGGCACGCAGGATCTTCGGCTCCTCGCCTTCCGGGAACACGATGCGCTTGGGATCGCGAACCGCGCGGTTGATGATGCCGCGAATCAACCCGCGCGCGCGGCCGAGTCTCGCTTCCAGCCGGTCGCGATAGTCCTCGACGTCGATGAACTCCTTGGCAACGCCGCTCGCCACGGCTGCCCACGCGACGGCGGGCGCGACCCAGAGTAGCACCCGCGGATCGAACGGGAAGGGAATGAGGTAGTCACGCCCGAACTTGACCGAGCGCAAGCCGTACAGCGCGGTCACACTCTCCGGCACTTGCTCCTTCGCGAGCGCAGCGAGCGCTCGCGTCGCCGCCATCTTCATCTCTTCGTTCACCTCGCGCGCGCGCGCGTCCATCGCGCCGCGGAAGATGAACGGGAAGCCCAGGACGTTGTTGACCTGGTTCGGATAGTCACTGCGTCCCGTCGCGACGATGGCATCCGCGCGAACCGAGCGCACCTCGTCGGGCAGAATCTCCGGGATCGGGTTCGCCAACGCGAAGATGATCGGCTCCTGCGCCATCCGCGCGATCATGTCCGCCGTAACCGCCCCCGCGACGGAGAGCCCCACGAAGACATCGGCGTCGACGAGCGCCTCGGCGATCGTTCTTGCCGTCGTCTCGTTCGTGAACCGCGCCTTGTACGGATCCATGTCATTGCCGCGGCCTGCGTAAATCACGCCAGCGCGGTCGCACAGGATGATGTTCTCGTGACGCACGCCGAGACGCTCGTAGTGCGACGCGGTCGCGATGGCGGCTGCGCCGGCACCGGAGAACACGACGCGCACCGTGTCGATGGGCTTCCCAACGATCTCGAGTGCGTTCACGAGCGCGGCTCCCGAGATGATCGCCGTTCCGTGCTGGTCGTCGTGGAAGACGGGGATGTTCATCGTCTTCCGCAGCGTTTCCTCGATGTAGAAGCAGTCTGGCGCCCGAATGTCCTCGAGGTTGATGCCTCCGACCGTTGGCTCGAGCAGCTGGCAGAAGCGAACGACATCGTCGGGATTCTCGGAGGCAACCTCGAGATCGAACACGTCGAGGTCTGCGAACTGCTTGAACAGGTTCGCCTTGCCCTCCATCACCGGCTTGCTGGCGAGCGCGCCGATGTTGCCAAGCCCGAGCACGGCGGTGCCGTTCGTGACGACAGCGACGAGGTTGCCCTTCGACGTATAGCGGTAGGCATCGTCCGGATCTCGCTTGATCTCCAGGCACGGCTCCGCGACGCCCGGCGTGTAGGCGAGCGACAGGTCGCGCTGGTTCGTGAGGCGCTTCGTCGGAACGACGGCAATCTTGCCGGGCCGCGGGAATGCGTGGTACTCGAGGGCGTCTTCGCGCTTCATAAGAGGAGAGACTGAGGCCGGGCCTAACGCGGGCGCGGCGCATCGAGGGCATCGATCTTCGCGACGCGCCCCGCATGTCGTCCGCCGCCGAAGCCGGTTGCGAGAAACGTCTCGACGATGGCGAGGGCGAGCCGGGATCCGATGAGCCCGCCGCCGAGTGTGAGCACGTTCGCATTGTTGTGCTCGCGCGCATTTTGCGCGGTGGTGACGTCGTAGCACATGGCCGCGCGCACGCCCGGAACCTTGTTCGCCGCCATGCAGCTGCCGATCCCGGCGCCGTCGACCATGATGCCGATCTGTGCCGCGCCGCTCGCGACTGCGCGGGCGACAGCCACTGCGTAGTCGGGATAGTCCACGGCCGCGGTGCCGGCCGTGCCATGATCGGTGATGGCGTGACCGAGCTCGCGGAGCCGGGCGGCGATCGCATCACGCAACCCGACGCCGCCGTGATCGGCACCGACCGCGATCGCCAGCCCGGTCGCGTTCGGCGGGGACTTCGCGTCTACGGAGGGCGGAGGCGAGGAATCCTGCCGGCCCCGCTGGCTCATGCGCTCCGACGACTTCTCAGCGGCCCTGGCGCCCTTGAGGGTCAAGCCCTCGCGCGCCGCGACATCACGCGCGCTCGGCGTGACCACCGCGCCAGTGATGTCGATCTCGCGTGTTCCATCTCTTACGGCACGCCGAACGTCGCGCTCGGTGACCACTCGTACCCGCGGCATGCGCGGAAGGTATCCCGGCACTGTGGCGTGGACCAGCGGCGGGTGAGGAACACGCGTGGAGCACGACGCAAGCTACCGACGTGCCGCGAGCCTTCGTCCGAACCACGCGAGCATCACGAACGCGCCTGACGCGGCGGAGATCGCCGGCCCGGACGGAAGATCGAACGGCACCGAAAGTGAGAAACCGACGAACGCCGCCGCGAGCGCGGACGCCACCGACCAGAAGAACATGCCGCGCATCGTGTGGGAGAGCATCAATCCGGTGACGGCCGGCAGCACGAGGAAGTTGAACACAAGCATGACGCCGGCAAACTGCATGGCGGACGCGATGACGATGCCGAGTGTGAGATACAGCAGAAGGTCCCACCATCGGACGTTATAGCCAAGCGTCCGCGCCGTCTCGCGGTCGAAGGAGACGAAGAGGAGCTCCTTGTAGAAGATCAGATGCAGCACGAGCACAGGCACCGCCACCGCGAGGAGGACGAGGGTATCTCCCCGCGTGATCCCGAGGATGTTGCCGGACAGAAAGATGTCGTGCGCCTCACCGGACGCGGCTTTCGCGATGAGGAGGATTCCCAGCGCGGCAGCGACAGCGTAGGTGACACCTATCGTCGCGTCAGGCGGGATGCGGCCGCGCGCGCCGCTCGCGAAGAACATGACCGCGATGATGGTCAGTAGCAGCGACATCACCGTCGGGTGGGTAATCGGCCCGAGGGCGACGCCTGCGCCCGCCAGCCACAGCGCGAGTGCGATGCCCGCGGACGAGATCTGCGCAAGGGCGGCACCGACGAATACAATGCGCCTGAGGACGACGTAGACGCCGAGCACCGAGCAGGCGAGCGCGATGACGAGTGCACCGTAGAGCGCCTCCCGGAACAGCAGGACGGTACTAAACACGGCTGCCTGCCGGTGTACTCGCCTGCCGCCGTGCGACGACGATACGGTGCCCATCGAACGAGTCCACCTCGACAGGAATTCCGTACATCTCGCTCAGCGCCTGCTCCGTCATGATCTCGTCCGTGGTGCCGATGCGAAATCCGCCTTCCACCACGAGCGCGATGCGCTCGACGTAGTTCGCGACTTCGTTCAGCGCATGGCTGACCATGAGCACCGTCAAACCGTCGCGATCGTGCAGCTCACGGACGAGTCCGAGAATCTGCGTCGTCGCGACGAGGTCCATACCGTTCGTCGGCTCGTCGAGCACGAGCACGTTAGGATCGCCGACGAGCGCGCGTGCGATGAGCGTGCGCTGCTTCTGTCCGCCCGACAGGTCCGCGAGCGGACGGTCGGCAAGACGATCGATGCCGACGTGCTCGAGCGCCTCGTGGGCGAGCTTGCGATCCGCATCGGTCGGACGTCGGCCGAGGCCGATGCGGTCGTAGCGGCCCATCAGCACGACGTCGAGCACCTTGAGCGGAAAGTTGTAGTCGACCTGATCGCGCTGCGGTACGTAGCCGAAGCGCAGGGTGGGCGAACGCGTCACGCTTCCGCCGAGTGGCTGAAGGCTGCCGAGCAGCGCGCGCAGAATCGTGGTCTTGCCGGCACCGTTCGGGCCGACAAGACCGAGAAAATCCCCTTCCGGAATGTCGAAGGAGATATCGGTGAGCACCGCGCGACGGCCGTACCCGAGCGTCGCGCGGTCGAAGGTCACGAGCGAGGACATGTCAGAGCGCGGCCGCGAGCTGTTTGATGGCGTTCGCCATCAGTTGGCTGTAGTCGTCCAGCCCTTTCGTGCCGCCAACGGATGGGGGTAGCACCAGCACTTTCGCCCCCGTCTTGCTCGCGACGAAGTCGGCGGTCTTTCGATCGTAGAACGGCTCCATCACGATCACCTTCGCGCCCGTCTGCTTCATCGTTTGAATGAGACCGGCCAGGTGGGCCGGGGACGGCGGAACTCCGGGCTTCGGTTCCATGAAGCCAACGATGTTCATGCCGGTGTACCCCGCGAAGTAGCGCCAGCTCGTGTGCCACGCCACTACCGGCTGACCTTTGATCTTCGCGAGGTCCGGCTGCCACGTACGCTCCGCCGCGTCGAGCCGTTGTGTGAACGCCTTCTCATTCGCGGCATATATCGACGCGTTCTTTGGGTCGAGCTGCGAGAACGTCTCGCCAAACAGCTTCGAAATACGACGGCCATTCTCCGGGTCGAGCCAGTAGTGCGGATTGCCGAGCGGGTGCACGTCGCCCTGGCTGCGATCGACGTTGCCACGCGCCATATCGAGTACCGAGATGACACGCGACGCATCGACGTAGCCAGGCTGGCCCGGCTGCAGCTTCGGGTTCCGCGCGCCTTGCAGCAGCAGCGGCATCCATCCGATCTCGAGATCGAGGCCGACGAATGCCCACACATCGGCATTTCGGAGCTGCAGAACGAAGCTCGGCTTCGCTTCGATGAAGTGCGGATCCTGATAGCCTTCGCCGATGTGCGTCGCGGTGATTTTGTTCCCGCCGACCGCTTTCGCAATGTCGTAGAGGTCGGTGGTGCTCGTGACGACCTTGAGTTGCGCCGCCGCCTTGCCGACGCCCGCGAGCGGGGCGCCCACGGCGAGCGCAGCCGCCAGCGCCGCCGTGATGAAAGTTCGGTGTCCCATCTAGCACTCCTGGGCGCGAATCGCGCCGACAATGTCAGAACGGATGCGGCTTGTGAGGTCCCAGGGCAAACGTCGCCTGCAGCAGGATACGGTTGGTCGCCGTGCCCTCGGCCGGCGAGTACCGCTCGTACCCGGCGATCAGCTTCGAGAACTCGCTGGGGAAGTATTCGAGATACCCCGAAGCAGCCGTTGACGTTCGGCCTGAAGCGGCTTCGTCCTGAAACGTGTCGAACCGCGCGGCAAGGAACCCGCGACGGGTGAGCTGATAGCGCCCGAACACGTAGCCGCCGTTGAAGTCGCGATCGGGGCCGCCGTACGAGTAGTCGGACGCCGCAACACCGGAGGGCAACTCGAGCGACGGGTCCTTCTCGTTCACCTGCCGCATGTACTCCGCCTGCAGTATGAACGACTTGTAGAGGCCCTGCTGGAGCGGCCGCCAGCGGTACGTGAAGTCGGTACCGATGACGCTCTGCCGAGCGGGCGTGGAAAACGACGCGACGTCCGACTGGAAAAGCACCGGCTGCTCCCGCTTGCCGGTGATGCCGGAAAACGACAGCTCGATGTTGCTGTCTTCATTGAGATCCCAATAGTTCCGCAGTCGCGCAGAGTAGCCGAGGCCGCTCAGCTTCTTGTTGACGGGCTCGAGCGTGGATGCGACACCCTCCGCGGTCTCACCGAATCGGTCAACCGCGGTCAGAATGACTTCCTGATAGAAGCCGAACGGTGCGAAGATGCGCGACGCATACAGGCCCGTACCCTTGAGCCCTTCGTCGCCGAAGAAGCGCTGGACGGCATACGGGTAATCGATTGTGTGGAGGTCGTGACGGTGAGTCGTATTCTGTTTCCCGACCGGCATCAACAGCCGGCCGAGTCGCACTTCGAGGCCCCACGGGAGCGAGGTCGCGGTGAGGTACGCCTGCTCGATCGAGATCTTCTCGAGGTCCGAGATTCCAAGGAAGACGTCGCCTCTGAAATACGGATCTACAGCCGCCTGAATCGCGACCTCCACTTCGCGCACGCTGAACCGCTCGCCCCCCTCCTGAGTGCTGCCCTCGGGTGACAGGTCGCCGATGAGATCGCCGACGGCGCTGATATCGGGGAGGAGTCGCGGATTCGTCGGGCCCTGACCTGGCTGTTGCTGTCCGGGGGTCTGCCCCTTTGGCTCGCCCTGCAGGCGCTCCAGCTCACGCACGACGGCGATGGAATCAGCGATGCGGGCGCTGTCGGCGCGAATGGAATCGCGTGGGGTCCGGCGCGTCGTATCGCGTTGAGCGCGTGCCTGCGCCGCAGCGACGAGCAGGAAAAAGCTGGCCCAGAGCATCGCGTGGATGCCGTGGGAGCGCGGATGACGCGCATGGGGAGATGACATGATTTGAGGCGTCCTGAGTACGGTGTATCGCCGATCGCCGCGACGGCCGTCAGGTCGAGGGGCTGGAGGCGTGATGATCGCGAACCGTTTTTTTTCGCACCGAGGGCGGTGCGAAACTCAGAACGCTGGTGGGGCCCGTGGAAGGGTCGGGCGCTCCGCGTGCGGGTCGGCCCGCATTCCACTGAATGCGAGCGCCGGCATCTCGGCCCGAGCGGCGCACAATGGGGGCGCCGGCTTCTCCGCTTTGGACAGCGGGGTCGTGAGGTGCTGGCAGAGCGCGCAGACGGACGGATGTGCGCGAACGCAGTCCGTTCCGGTCGTCGCCTCGACGTGCGAATACGCGCGCGCGCTCATGGCCTCGCGCTCGAGCCGCGCATCGGCGATGGACACCACCGATGGCAACGTGAGCTGCAGGAGAGCGGCTACCCGCCACAGGATGCGCGTGAGGCCCGTCGGTCGGAGCATTCAGGAAGGTTAGGCGTTTCGCGGGGGGCGCGCCACCGCATGAGTCGAGAGCAAATGAGCCCAAGGTATCCGCCACCCTAAACGGAGCCGGGGTGGCACGCTGGAGCCCCCGCCTGCGTCAACCGCTCGCGTAGGTCCGCAAACGGTCCAGCATCAGACGGTCGGTGGTCTCGGCGTCATCGAGCTTCGGGGTCTCGATCAGCTTGGGCACATCCACAAGTCGCTCGTCGGTCATGATCCGGCGGAATGCGCCCTCGCCGATCGCCCCCTCGCCAATCAGCTCGTGGCGATCGCGTTTGGAGCCCAGGGGAGCCTTCGAGTCGTTCAGGTGCATGGCGCCAAGCCGGTCAAGCCCGACCGTGCCATCGAACCGCGCCAGCACATCGTCGTAGTCGGTCGCGATGTCGTATCCGGCCGCGAAGATGTGCGCGGTATCGATGCAAACGCCGACGCGTGATCGCAGTCGCGTCGGCACTCGTGCGATGATCTCGGCGAGCTCCTCGAACGTGGCGCCGAGCGCGGTACCGCTGCCGGCCGTTGTCTCGAGCAGCACGCGCACGCGCGGCACACGCGACAGCGCTTCGACGATCGCGTCCGCATTTCTGGCAAGTCCGCTCGCGCGATGGTCCATGAAGTTCCCGGGATGCGACACGAGCGCCGCCAACCCTAACGCGTGGCACCGACGCAGCTCGCACACGAACGACTCGAGTGATCGTGTTCGCAGGACGGGGTCCGGCGACGCGAGGTTGATCAGGTAGCTGTCGTGCGCGTTCAGCGCGCGCAGCTCGGTGTCGGCAACGGCGGCGCGAAACGTCGACCGCTCCGGCAGCTCACATTCACGCTCTGCCCACCGGTTCGCCATTTTCGTGAAGATCTGCATGGCGGTCGCGCCGATGGCCTTGGCGCGGGGCGGAGCCTCGTGCGTCCCGCCGGCGATGGATGTGTGAGCACCTAACAGCACGGACTCGTGACTAGGGCTCGAATTCCGTCGACCGACCTCGCAGTCGCGTTCCGCAGCGCGGGCAGTGAAGGTCTCCGTCCTCCGCCAGCGCGTATTCGTAGTCACGTCCGCAGTCGCAGCCCGATGCGAGCGACTCGTTGCCGCACACCAGACAGAACCGGTCTCCGTCGCGGTACTCGCGGAAGCGCCCACAGGTGGCGCACCGGTGCACCGTCATCGCTGCTCGCCGCGGAGCCACACCAGGGGGTCGATCGCGCGACCCTTCGGCCGTATCTCGAAGTGCAGATGCGGGTCCAGCTCGGGGTCCGACACGCCGACAGCACCGATGACCTGCCCCTTGATGACCTGCTGGCCCTTCTGGACGTCGGCGCGCGCGAGCGACCCGTAGACGGAATAGTCTCCGCCGCCGTGCTGGATGATCACGGTGAGCCCGTACGTTCCGATGGCCTCCGACACCATCACCTCTCCCCCGGCCACCGCCTTCACCGACGCACCGCTCGGTGCTGCGATGCCCACGCCATTCCAGCGAATCGTCGTGTTGTTCGGGTTCACGGCGCGGCCGAAGCGGTAGATGATCGCGCCATCCACTGGCCAATCGAGCTTGCCGAAGTCGGTCGTCTTGAGCGTACTGCTGCTCAGCACCGCTGGCGCGTTAGGCCGCTCCGCTGCCTTTCGCCGTGCCTCTTCGAACGACGCGATCACGTTCGTGAGGCGGGTCTCGTCGCGTCCGATCGCGACTAGGCGCGCTTGCGTCTGTTTCGCCGACCGCTTCACGACGCTCAGGTTCTTCGACCGTGATTCTTCCAGCGCACGCAGTCGTTCCTCCTCCTCACGCTTCTCCTGGCGACTGCGCTCGAACTCCTCGCGAAGCCGAACGAGCTGCCGCCGCTGCTTCGCTACCTGGTCGTAGAGATCTTCAACCCGCGTGACGAGCGAACGGTCGCGCAACGCCAGCTCGTGCAGATACTTGTAGCGACCGAGCAGCTGGCCGAATGTGCGCGCCGCGAGCAGGGCCTCCGTCGTGTACATTGGCCCGCGCTTGTAGATGTCGATCAGTCGGCGGCGCAGCACGGCCCTCTTCACCGCGAGCTCGTCCTCGGCCCGCAGCAGGCTCGACGTCGTTCCATCGACTTCGGTCGTGATCGTCTCGAGCTGCACGTCCAGGGATCGCACCACGCGCGCCGTGGCGTCGGCCTGCTGGTGCAGGTTCGAGACTTCCTCGTTCAGGTCGTGCGCCTTGGTCTGCAGCTCGCTCATGTTGCGCTGCAGCTCGTCGCGCTCGCGACGGATGCGCTCGAGCTCCTCGCGCTGCTGACGGATCTTCGTCTCCCCCGCCGGCTGTTGCGCGGACGCCGTCACCGGCAGCGCAGCCGCTGCAACCGCGGCCGCAAGGACGAGACACTTCGTGAAGCCCTTCACCCGACCCGACTCGAGTCGCATCAGATCTTTCGGAGGTGGCGTCCCACCGAGAGCGAGCTGCCCACGAGGCCGATGAGCGCGCCACCGAGCAATCCAAGGCCAGCGAGTCCGCGCGAGAAGAACTCGGTCTGGATGAAGTTGCGACTGATCACCACGCTGGCGAACCACGTGAGCGCCAGTGCCAGCGAGCCGCCCAGGATTCCCTTGACGAATCCCTCGATCAGGAACGGCCGTCGGATGAATCCATCGGTTGCGCCCACGAGGCGCATGATGGAGATCTCGCGCGCCCGCGCCATCACGGCCATGCGAATCGTCGCGCCGATGATGATCACGGCGACGGCCGCGAACGCGAGCCCGAGAATCACACCGGCCGCGGTGGCAACGTTCCGAATGCGATAGAGCTTGTCGACCCAGTCCTCGCCGAAGCGCACGTCGTCGATGAATTCGAGTGACTTCATGCGATCGGCGATCGCGCGAACGCTGGCGGGGTCGCGGTGACCTTCGCGCAACCGCACGTCGATGGACGCGGGCAGAAACGCGCTCTCGAACACGTCCTTGAACTCGCCGAGCTCCGCGCGCGCCCGGGCGAGGGCGGAGTCGGGAGACACGTACTCGACGCGACTGACCTCGGGGAACGCGCCGATATCCCCCATCGCGGCGGACACGACTTCCACCGGAGTTCCATCGGCGAGGAACGCGCGAATCTCCACGCGCGACTCGACGTCGCTCAGGGTCTTGCGAATGTTCAGCGCCACGAGAGAGAACAGCCCGAACGCGAACAGGGAGAACGCGATGGTCGTGATGCTCAGCACGCTCAACACCGGAGCACGGCGGAACCCGAGGATCGTCTCACGAAGTGCGAGTCTCACGCGAGGCCCTCCGCCTTCTTTCGGTTCGCGGCATCCGCGGAATCGAAGACGATCTGGCCACGATTGACCTCGATCGTGCGGTAATCCGAGCGACGCACGAGGTCGAGGTTGTGCGTGGCCATCATGACGGCGGTCCCCGAGGCGTTGACGTCACGCAGGAGCTGGAACACGCCGCGCGTCGCGCGCTCGTCGAGGTTGCCCGTCGGCTCGTCCGCGATCAGCACGAACGGATCGTTCACGAGCGCGCGGGCAATCGCGACCCGCTGCTGCTCGCCGCCGCTCAACTCGCGCGGCAGGCTGGTCGCCTTGGCGGAGAGCCCAACCTGCGCGAGCGCGCGCGCGACCTTCGCCGGGATCGCCGCGCGCGGTGTGTCGATCACCTCGAGCGCGAACGCGACGTTCGCTTCGGCCGTGCGGTCCTCCAGGAGCCGGAAGTCCTGAAACACCACACCGAGCTTGCGCCGGAGCTTCGCCACGTCACGGCGCTTCACGCCCTTCGCGCGCACGCCACTCACCCACACGTCGCCCTTCGTGGGGAGCTCTTCCATGTACGTGAGCTTGAGCATCGAGCTCTTGCCGGCGCCGCTGGGCCCGGTCAGGAACACGAACTCACCCTTGGCCACGAATAGCGACACGTCCTGAAGCGCGAGGCCTGTGCGCGGATATTCCTTGTAGACGTGTTGGAACCGAATCACTGCTCCACCTTCCTCGTTCTTACGCCAGCTGGCGTTGCTACCCGGCGCCGTCGTCCGCGTCGAGAAGCCGCCAGCTGGCCTGGGCCGTTACCGAGTCCACGACCGCCTTGAGCAGTCCGATGAGGATCGGGCCGAGCAGGATGCCGGCGAGCCCGAACGTATAGACACCCGTGACGAGCGCGACGAACATCCAATAAAAGTTCAATACCCCGGACCGCTCCGCAGCGATCTTGGGGCGCAGATACGTCGAGATGAACAGCGTGTTCAGCAGGAACCCGACGAGCAGCATCAGTCCGGCTCGCACCGGGCTGTCGCGGAACACCAGCAGCCAGGCCGCGACCGGAACGTAGATGCTCCACGACCCGACGATCGGGAAGAAGCCGATGATGAACGAGAGGATCGCGAGGACCGCGGCAAGCGGTACACCGAACACCACGTTCATCAGGAAAATCACGAGCGTCTTGAGGCTCTGTGTCAGGAGTGTCGAGTAGATCGCCCCGTACAGCACCCCGGTCACGTTCGTCACCAGCGCTTCCCTGAGCTGGTCGTACCGCTGAGGAACCTTGCTGCCCACATAACTGACGATCGAGTCCGCATCTGTAAACACATACGCCGCCGTCAGCAGAAAGATCGTGATGGCCACCGAAAGCTGCACGACCGCTTCCCGTACCGCTTCCGGGATCTTCGTCCCGTAGTCCGATACGAGCAGCACGTACCGGCGGACGCTGTCGGCGGTATCCACGCCGGCCAGAAACGGGAGGCGGCGGAGAGCGGTATCGATGCGGCCGGCCACCTCGGTCTGATGCGACGAGATGTACCCCAGCACGTCGACGAGCTCGAGGTAGCTGTACGCGAGCGCTCCCAGCGCCGGCACGATCACGAGCAGGAGCGTCAGCACGGCGCTCCCCATCGGCTTGCCCGTGCGCTTTTCGATACGACGGTACAGCGGCCGGAGGTAGGCGGCGATCACGATTCCGAGCACACCCGCGATGAGCACCTCGCGGACCATCCACAGGAACAGCCCCACGACGATGGCGGTGAGAAGCCACGTCAGGGCGATGCGGCGGAACTCGGGGACGGAGAGGTCGGCGAGACGTGAGTTGAGTCGGCGCTCGTCCCGACGCCGGTCGTTCGGGCCCGGTTCGCGCGGGGCCTCGAGCACGCTCATTTCAACGCCTGTTCGATATCGGCGATCAGATCGTCCGCGTTCTCGATCCCGATGCTCAGGCGAAGGAAGCCGTCCGGGATGCCGATGGCCGCGCGCTCCTCGCTGGAGAGGTCCGCGTGCGACGTGTACCGAGGCTCGGAGACGAGGGAGTCCACTCCGCCGAGGCTGGGTGCGTGTTTGATGAGGCGGAGCCGTTTAAGGAACCGTTCGGCGCTGCGGGCGCCGCCAGCGAGCTCGATTGCGAGCATCCCGCCGAAGCCATCGAGGAACGTCCGGGCGATTTCGTGGTCCGGATGATCCTCGAGGCCTGGGTAGTGCACGTGGCGTACTTCTTTTCGCGCCACGCACCACTCCGCGATCCGGCGCGCGTTATCGTTCTGGCGCGCGACCCTGACGTCCAGCGTCTTGAGTCCACGCTCGAGGAGCCAACAGGCGAACGGATCGGGGGCTTGCCCCCAGACGATCATCTTCTGCCGCACTTCCTCGATGTACGGCGCGGTGCCTAACACCGCCCCACCGATGACGTCGTGGTGGCCGTTCAGGTATTTCGTCGCCGAGTGGATCACGACGTCGGCGCCGTGCTCCATGGGCCGGAAGTTGATCGGGCTCGCGAACGTCGAATCGACGACGAGGGCGAGTCCGCCCTCCTTGGTGAGATAGCTGATTGGCCGCAGGTCGAGCACCCGGCACGTCGGGTTCACCGGCGACTCGACAAAGATGGCGCGCGTCTCCTTCCGCATGCGCTTCCGCCAGGCGCGCGTCTCCATCGGATCGACGAGCGTGACGTCGATCCCCATCGTCGCGAACTCCTGTTCGAACAGGAGCCGTGTGCCGCCGTAGATCCAGCTGCTCGCGAGCAGGTGGTCGCCGGGGCGGAGCAGGGCCAGGAGCGCGCAGGCCGTCGCCGCCATGCCGCTCGAGACGACGATGCCCGCCTCCGCGCCCTCGAGCATCGCCAGCCGGCGCTGGACCAGCTCGGCGTTAGGCATGTTGCCATAACGCGGGTAGCGCAGCCCGTCGGCGGTGCCGAGGTCCTGGATGAAGTTGACCGTCTGGACGAGCGGTTGTACGACGGGGGTATCGGCGTCGGCGTGCGTTGCGCCACCGGTGACGGCGAGCGTGGACAGACCCTGACGGCGGGGCGGTCGTGGCATGGGTCGGTCCCGTTAGGCGTAGGCGCCGCGGTCGGGCCGGGCGTCGAGGTTCGGCTTCACGAGCCGCACGATCTCGGTGATCGTCAGCCCGGCAATGTCACGCACGACGACGCCGCCGCGCGGCACGGTGTCATCGATCACGACCGGTGCCAGCTCGTGCCGCCGCGGGCCGTAGATCCACACCAACTCGCCGTCCATGATGAGCCGGCGGCGCGCCTCGTCGGCGTTCAATCGGAGCTGCGGCCCGCGCTCGTCGTCGCCGGAGCGCGTGCCGATGAACCCGACCACCTGCAGCGGTGGGTTGTAATACTGACTCACTGCGCGACCCCGAGCGGGACGTACGTATCATCGAAGCGCATGATGAGCCGCCGCTCGTGCAGCGCCGCCAGCAATGCGGCGGCGTGCGCTGGCGCCTCGCCGAGCGCCGTCGCCAGCTCGTCGGCGGCGCAGCGACCCAGCTCGCGAAGCGCCTGCCACGCCCGGCGCTGGGCGTCGTTGACGGTGCCGACGAGCAGCAGCCCCCCGTCCTCCGCCTGCATGACGAGAGCGAGCTGGTACCGCTCGAGCGCCGCCTCGATGGCATCCAGATGATCTTCCCGCACGCCACGAAGCAGGAAATACGCGTCCTGCGGCGGCGCGCCGCCTTCGAATCGCAACAGCAGCTTTGCCACCACCTCGTCCGCGCAGGAGAAGTCGAGCAGGTTCACGTGCGAGAAGTCGATCACCGTCAGCGACGGTCCGCGCCACGCCGACAACAGGTTTTCGATCTCCGTGCGCACGGCGGCGCCCGTCGGTCTCGTCACGAGGTTGGAGTACAGGTCGCACACGGTGCGTCTGAGCACCGAGCTCACATCGATGTGATTGATCACCGCGCTGGTATCCGTTCTGGAATCGTGATCTGGACCTGCGAGCCGGGAAACGGCGCCAGGTTTTCAACCAAGGGGACGTCCTCGTCCCAGCTCGGTACGATCGCGATCCGCGCGGTACCGCTGCGGACCGACAGCTTGCCATCCCACTTGCCGACGAAGCGTCGCACGCCGGCAAGACCTTGTCCTCGCCCCGGGTCGCGGAACCGGCTCACGCCGCGGATCACCGCGTCTTCGAGTGCCATGCCGTCATCCCACCGATCGCTGATGCGTCGTCCATGCGCGCTCTCGAGCGATGCGCGGAACCCGATGCCGGCGTCGCACACGGCGATCTGCACGACACGCCGGCCGAGCCGCTGCCGCCACGTGTATGTCTGCACCGCCACCCACCCGCCGCGCTGCGCGTGCTCGACGATGTTCTGGCACGCTTCGGAGAGTGTCATCGCGAAGCGCATCGTCGCCTGGGGGTCGAGGTGCAGCTCGTTGACGAGAATCGCTTGCGCCTTCTGCTGGATCCGCTCCACCACGTCGTGCACGTCCTCGCTCTTCGCGACCGGCGTGATCTCGAGCAGGACGCTCGACTCACCCCCGTTACGGGCACGCGGGACATGCCCGTGCAGATCACACAGCTGCTCGGCGTGCTTGTAAAAACCCGTGCGTGCCCAGTATGACGCCGTGTCATCGTTCTCGGGACCGGCAAAGCCGGCGCGTTCGGCGCGCGTCTGCGCCACCGTGAGCAGCGTGGTCAGCGCGTACGGCGACGCCCACCGGGTGTGACGAGCGTCGATGAGGATCTTCTGATCTCGCGCGAGCGGGGCCACCTGATCCAGGACCTGCTCGATCGTAGCGTCGTCGAGCGAGGGAGGAACGTTGATGACGGTGGTCACGTCGGGCTGAGCTCTCCGCGAAGGTAATGCGCGAGCCCGGTGGCACCCCGGTGCTCCACGTTGCGTGCCGCGGCGCGCATTGCCGCGCGCATCGCGTCGGACAACTTATCACCGGCAACCAGTCGGGAGAAATAGGTCGCACCCCACACGTCGCCGCATCCGGTGGGATCACCGGCATCGAGCGTGCCGCGCACGGGATCCGCGGGCACGAGCGCCGTGCGAACGGGTCCGATGGCCGGAACGGAGCCAAGTGGTTGTCGCGTAAGGTCTGCGAGCAAGTCGAAGCCCGGCGCGGCGAAGTACACGACGCCGCGGCTGCCGAGCGTGACGACGAGCGATCGGATGCCGCTCGAAAAAGCCGTGGCCGCGAGCGCCATGGGATCCGGCGCCATCATCGCGACCTCGTCCTCGTTGACCTGAAGCAGATCGAAGCACGCACACCATGCGGCGACGTTCTCGAGCGGCCGCGGCGCGCGAAAGCCGGTCGCCTGCACGCTCAGGACGAGCGAGTGCAGGTCGCAGTAGATCGGACCGCGATAATGTTGCCGGATCAGCTGCGCGGTCTCGAGATCGAGCTCGAAGCCACTGATCAGATTGACGTACAGTGCGTCGAGATCGGCGAGCAGCGGCTTGAGACCGAGCCAGCTCCACCCGGGCACGCCGCCGGTGAGCCGCTCGCTCCGCCGCTCGTCGCTGAAGTAGCGCAGCTCGACGCGATTGTTGGGATATGGCACGGCGATCGGAGCGGCGTCGGGCGCCACGTGTCGCAGCGTCCGAAGGAATCGTCGCGCCTCCACCGCGAGGTCATCGCCGACTTTCACCAGCGGCACGATCTGCCAATCGTCGGCGAGTGCCGCATCGAGCGCGCTGAGCGCGTACGTGATGCCGCCCCATTCCTCGACCGGCAGCTCGCGGGGATCGCGGCCGTAGATGACGTCCCACACGAACGTCCCGATTACGCCAAGGCGTTTCTTTCGAACGGGAACCGCGAACGGCGAACTGGGAACCGGCGCTGAACGCGTCCCGCTGCCCGACTCAGAACCCGCAGCCTGCAGCCAATGGCCTCCGTTCCCCGTCCCCTGTTCCCGGTTCCCGCTAAACGCCATCGAGGAATTGCTGTTTGAACGTAGCCACTGCTCCCACCACGCCCGCGGAGCCGCGCAGCGTGCCCGGTACGATGCTACACGCCTCCACCGCCGGACGGAACGCGCGACGCCGCACTTCTGCGCGCAACGGCTCGAACAATGGCTCGCCCGCCTGCGTGACTCCGCCCGCGATGACGACGACATCCGGGTTGAAGATGTTCAGCAGGTTCGCGATGCCCGCGCCGAGGAAGTTCGCCGTCTCGCGCACGACCTGTCGCGCGACATCGTCATCCTGCTTTGCCGCGTCGTACACGAGCTGGGCCGTGATGCGTGACAGGTCGTCCCTAACGAGTTTCGGCAGGATCGACGGCTCGCCGCCCGCGAGCGCCTCGCGCGCGCGCTCCGCAATCGCGGGACCCGATGCGTACGCCTCGAGGCATCCGTAGTTGCCGCATTTGCAGCGGCGCCCCGTCGAGTCGATCGTCGTGTGTCCGATCTCGCCCGCCACGTCCGACGCGCCGTGAAAGAGCCTGCCATCGAGAATGAGGCCACCGCCAATGCCGGTGCCGATCGTCATGCCGACGACGTGCCGCGCACCTTTCGCTGCGCCACACCACCATTCGCCCAGCGTCGCACAGTTCGCATCGTTGTCGAGTGATGCCGGCAGCCCGACGCGATTCGACACCTCATCGCGCAGCGGAAAGTTCCGCCAGCCGAGGTTCGGCGTAACGATCACGAGCCCACGCTCGCGATCCAGCGGGCCCGGAGAGCCGATCCCGACACCTGCGAAGTCATCGCGCTTCGCGCCCGTTTCCGCGATGGTTTCGGCGATCACCGTCTCGATCATGCGCGCGATGCGATCGACGACGGCCTCGGCACCCTGATCGGCGCGCGTCGGCTCCGAGCGTATCGCGATCTCGCGGCTTCCGTCCTCCGGCATCGCCCCCGAGACGATGTTCGTACCGCCGAGATCGACGCCAATGACGTAGCGCTGTCGTTTCCGAGCACCCATGTGAGTCGAGAGCGGAGGTGTTGACGGGAAGATCCGGCTCGGCGCGCGACGCGCGCGGCTCGGCGAGACGGCTAGTGCGTGAGATTCCGGACGACGAGATACGTGCCGAGCACGAGAATCATTATAGCGAACGCCTGCTTGATCCGCGCGGCGGGCAGTCGTCGCATGACGCGCGTGCCGACCACTGCACCAAGCGCTGCGACGCCGGTGAACCAGGCGACGAGGCGCCAGTCGAAAGGTACTTGCCCGAGGTAGCCGGCCACGCCGCTCGTGGCGTTCATGGCGATGATCAGGAGCGAGCTGCCGATCGCTTCCTTCACCGGCACGTTGGCGACGAGCACGAGAGAAGGGACGATGAGGAAGCCGCCGCCCGCGCCGATCAGCGCGGTGAGCACACCGACCGCGACGGCCTGAACGCCGAGCATCGCGGAAAAGCGCAACGACGACGGCGACGTGCGCGTCGCATCGGGCTGCGGTGTTGCGGGCGATGTCCCGGCCCGCGACGTGCGCAGCGAGTCACGGAGCATCATGACGGCTGCGGTCAGGGCAAAGGCTGTGAACAGCGACAGCTGCACCGAGGCGGGGACGTACGCCGCGGCGCGCGCGCCGGCGAACGCGCCGACCATCGCGAGCGCCCCGAACAGCACGGCGATCCGCACGTTGACGGTGCCTTGTCGCCAGTGTGTGAGAAACCCAACGAGCGCGCTCATGCCGACGACGACCAGGCTCATCGCGATGGCTGGCTTCGGCTCGACGTGAAATACGTAGAGGAACGTCGGAACGGCGAGGATGGACCCGCCGCCGCCAAGCAGCCCGAGCACCAGTCCCACGACCAGCGCGAGTGCCAGGCCGAAGACGCTCACGGCCGCTCCGCTTCGACGCGCGCGACGATGTCGGCGACGGTCGCGGCGTCGAGGTCGCGCATGCACCGCCAGTGACCGAGCGGGCATCGCGCCGGGCCATGGCGGTCGCAGGGTCGACAATCGAGTCCGCTGACGCCGGCCGTCAGGGAGTGCGGCGCGAGCGGACCGAATCCGAACTCGGGTACCGTGGGCCCAAAGACCGTGATGGTCGGTGTCCCAACGGCGGACGCGAGGTGCTGCGGCGCCGAATCGTTCGTGACGAGCACGACGCACCGGCGAATGAGCTCCGCCGAGCCTAACAAGGAGAGGCGCCCGGTCGCGTCGATCACGCGGCCCGGCGCCGCGGCCGCGATTTCGCCTGCCAGCGGAGCATCGTCCTTCGCACCGATCACGGCCAATCGCGCGCGCGCCGATAGCTGCCGCGCGAGATCGGCGTAGTACGGCCATCGCTTCGTGGCCCACACGCTGCCCGGAGCGAGCGCAATGAACGGCGTGTCGGCCGGCGCCTCGGAGAGGAGTCGGTCGACCGCTTCTCGTTCGGCGCCGCCAGGAAAGAGCCGCGGTCGCAGCTGCTCGCGCGTGGGCGCCGCGCCGGAAGTGTCCGCCAGGGTCCACAATCGCTCGGCATGGTGGCGGTCATCCCGATAGAGCACGCGGTGCGTGTAGAGCCACCGGCCGGCTGACGTCGAGAAACCGACGCGCGTGCGAAACCCGGCGAGCCGTGCCAACGCGGCGCTGCGCACGGAGCCCTGAGCGAGATACGCGATCGCGTCCTTCGCCCCGTCAGTGGCCGCACGTGCCCGCGCGGCGTCGAGGTCCGCGGCGACGTTCGCCAGGCCACCGACGCCACGCGCCGTTCCGCGCTTGTCGTAGATCGTCACCCCGGCGATGTCCGGATTGCGCGCGAGCAGCGGCGCGCCCGCGGGCGTGGCCACGACGTGGACCGGCCCTCGCCGTGCCAACTCCGCCATGAGTGGCGTCGTGAGCACGACGTCGCCGAGGAACGAAGTCTGGATGACGAGCGAGAATTGCACGGCGATCGGTGGTGGATTCAACGCGGTGACCGCCAGGAGCGCGTCTGACGCGTGACGTGCGCAGGCCTATTCGACCTGCAGCACCGCCAGAAATGCTTCCTGTGGAATCTCGACGGCGCCGACCTGCTTCATGCGCTTCTTTCCTTCCTTCTGCTTCTCGAGGAGCTTCCGCTTGCGCGTGATGTCGCCGCCGTAGCACTTCGCCAGCACGTCCTTTCGCAGCGCCTTCACCGACGAGCGGGCGATGATCTTGTTGCCGATCGCGGCCTGGATCGCGACCTCGAACAGCTGCCTTGGAATGAGCTCGCGCAGCTTGTCGGCGATCTTGCGGCCGTACTCGTAGGCCTTGTCGCGGTGGATGATGACGCTGAACGCGTCCACGGCGTCGCCATTGATCAGCATGTCGAGCTTCACGAGGTCGCTCGCGCGGTATCCAAGCATCTCGTAGTCGAGCGAGGCGTATCCGCGGCTGATCGTCTTGAGCCGGTCGAAGAAATCCAGAATGACCTCGGCGAGCGGGAACTCCCAGTCGAACTCCACGCGCGCCTGGTCCAGGTACGTCATGTTCTTGTAGACGCCGCGTCGCTCGTTGCCGAGCGTCATGATCGGACCGATGTAGTCCGCCGGTGCCATGATGCGCGCCTTCACGTACGGTTCCTCGACGCGAGCGAACGTGCCGGGCGCCGGCATTTTCGACGGATTCTCGATCAGCGTCATCGTGCCGTTTTCTTCGTACACGTGGTATTCCACGTTAGGCACCGTCGTCACGAGGTCGAGGTCGAACTCGCGCTCGAGCCGCTCCTGCACGATCTCCATGTGAAGCAGGCCGAGGAAGCCGCAGCGGAATCCGAAGCCGAGCGCCGTGGACGTCTCCGGCTCGTACTGAAGCGACGCATCGTTCAGCTTGAGCTTCGCGAGCGCGTCGCGCAGCTGCTCGTATGCCGAGGTGTCCGACGGGTACATGCCCGCGAACACCATCGAGTGAACGTCCTGGTACCCCGGCAGCGGGCCGCTCGCGCGATTGCTCGCATCGAAGATCGTGTCGCCGGCACGAGTCTCCGCCACGCTCCGCACGTTCGCGACGACGTAGCCGACCTCGCCCGGCCCGAGCTCATCGGTCGGCACCGGCCGAAGCTGCATGTACCCGATGTCGCTCACCTCGTATTTCCCTTCGTTCGCGCCGAACGTGATCTCCATGCCGCGCTTGATGGATCCGTCGACGACGCGCACCGTCGGGACGGCCCCCCGGTAGCGATCGTAGTACGAATCGAAGATCAGCGCCCGGAGCGGACCGTCCGGATCGCCCGTCGGAGCCGGAACGCGCGCGACGATCTCCTCGAGCAGCTCGGGAACGCCAAGCCCTTCCTTTGCGCTCACGAGCAGAATTCGATCGGGATCGGCACCGATGAGATCGTGGACCTCCTGCTTGCGACGTTCCGGCTCAGCGCCCGGCAGGTCGATCTTGTTGAGGACCGGAATGATCTCCAGGCCAGCGTCGAGCGCGAGGAACAGATTCGAGAGCGTCTGCGCCTGGATGCCCTGCGACGCATCGACGACGAGAATCGCGCCTTCGCACGCCGCGAGCGAACGGGACACCTCGTACGTAAAGTCGACGTGGCCGGGCGTGTCGATCAGGTTCAGCTCGTACAGGCCACCGTCGCGCGAGGTGTAGTTCATCCGGACGGCGTTCAGCTTGATCGTGATACCACGCTCTCGTTCCAGATCGAGCGTATCGAGTACCTGGGCCTTCATCTCCCGCTTCTGGAGGGTGCCTGTGCTCTCGATCAATCGGTCGGCAAGCGTCGACTTCCCATGATCGATGTGGGCGACGATGCAGAAATTGCGGATATGGTCGAGATTCACGGAGGTTCCGGCGAGGAGGTGCCACGAAAGCCCTGAAAGATAGCCACCTGCCCCTGACCGACCAACTCGCGAACTGGCCTGATCATGGGCGCGTGACTGGTCCACTTCTCCGCCGGACGTTTCTCCCGGTTGCTCTCGCGCCTCGGTTATCTTCCCACCGCGATGGAAAACTCCCGCGCTGTCCGCGCTGACCTCTTCGACCCGGCGAGCCTGGCCTCCCTTGGCCACGTCGAGATCATTGCGCGTTGGGTCGTCGACGGATTCCTCACGGGCTTGCACCGGTCCCCCAAGAAGGGGTTCTCGGTGGAGTTCGCGGAGTATCGCGCCTACCAGCCAGGCGACGACCTGCGATTCATCGACTGGAAGATCGCAGCGCGCTCGAACAAGTGGGTCGTCAAGCAGTTCGAGGAAGAGACGAACCTGCGCGCCACGATCATTCTCGACGTCAGTCGATCCATGGCGTGGAGCAGCGCGCCAACGCATCTGACGAAGCTTCGCTACGCGGAGCAGCTCGTGGCGGCGCTCTCGCTCCTGCTCATTCGTCAACGGGACGCCGTCGGCTTCATTCGCTACGACGACCGGCTTCGCAGCGTGATTCCGCCCAAGGCTCGCACCGCGCAGTGGCGCCGCATTCTCCATGCGCTCGAGGAGGAGGGGGCGGGACTCGCGTCCATCGCGCCGGCCGCGCTGCTGCAGGCGGCGCGGCTGATTCGTCGCCCCGGCATGGTTGTTCTCATCTCCGACCTGCTCGTGGAACCGGCGGCAGTCGCGGAATCCATACGCCTGCTTCGCGCGGTCGGGCACGACGTCACCGTCCTCCACATCATGGACCCGGCGGAGCGCGACCTGTCGCTTGGCGGCGAAGCGGTGTTCGCCGATCCCGAGTCCGGACTCGAGGTAACGGCGACGGTGGCGGATGTGCGGTCGGCGTACCGCGAGACGGTCGAGGAAGCCATCGCGGAGTGGCGCGATACGCTCCAGTCGACGGGAGCCGGCTACGAGGTGTTCACGACGGACGTCCCGTTCGGCGTCCCGTTACGCAAGGCGTTCGCCGCTCGCCAGCGGCTGCCATGAGCTTTCTCGAGCCGCTCTATCTGCTGCTGGCGGGTGCCGCGGCGGTCCCGCTGCTGCTCCATCTCCTGCGCCGCCGTATCTCGCTGCGGGTAGAGTTTCCGGCAGCGCGCTACATCCTGCGAGCCGAGAAAGAGAACAGCAGGAAGCTGAAGCTCCGGAACCTGCTGCTGATGCTGCTGCGCATTCTCGCGGTGCTGTTCATCGCGCTGGCGGCGGCGCGCCCGGTAGGACGGCTCATCGGGGCGGGTCACGCGCCGACGGCGATCGCGATCGTGCTCGACAACTCCCTCAGCACCTCCACGATCGTTGATGGCGCGCCGCTGTTCAGACGGCTCCGCGCGGCGGCGCTGTCGGCTGCGCGTCAGGCCACGCCGTCCGATCGCGTCTGGCTGGTGACCGCTGATGGTCGGGTCGTCGGGGGTTCGCCCGCATCGGTCGCAGACGCCATTCAGCGACTCGAGCCCATGGCTGGCGCCGGCGATCTCCCGGGAGCGGTCGCCCGTGCGATCGGACTGGTTCGCGGCGCAGGGTTGTCGGCGCTCCATGTGGCCATTGCGAGCGACGGGCAGGCAACGGCATGGCGCCGGGTCACCGCCGTCGGTGACGTCGGCGTCAGCGCGTTCATCCCGACCGGCGCGCCGCCGGCGAACCACGCGGTGACAGTCGCCGAAGCGCGACCGCCCCGCTGGACGCCGCGAGGCAGCGTGGTCGCGCGGACGCTGGGCGCCGACTCGACGACCTATCGCATTGCCATTGGAGGGACCGGGAACGACGCGCGGACGCTCGCACGTGGCACGGCCGTGGGCAGCGACGAGATACTCGTTAGGGCGGCACCGCCCGAGCGCGGGTGGGTCGCCGGGTCCGTCGAGCTCGAGCCGGATGAGCTGCGCGGCGACGACGTGCGCTACTTCGCGGCATGGATCGGCGCCGCGCCGGCCGTGACCGTGGACGCGACGCTCGGCCCGTTCGTTCGAACGGCCATCGACGCGTTGGTGCAGAGCGATCGCCTCCGTCTCGGTGCAGAGGCGGCGATCGTGCCAGCCGATGCGTTAGGCCGCCTACCCGCGCTGATCGTCGCCCCGTCCGATCCGGTGCGCGTCGGTGCCGCCAATCGTGCGCTCGAACGCGCGGGCGTGCCGTGGCGATTCGGCGCCGCACGACGCGAAACTGCCACGGTGCGCGAGCCGGCGGCGGTTGCCAACAAGCTGCTCGACGGTGCCAGCGTGTCGATGCGCTACCCGTTGACGCCGGCCGGCGACGCCGCGGCAGATACGGTCGCGCGCGTCGGCGCGGAGCCCTGGGTCGTCGCCGGTGATCGATATGTCATCGTCGCATCACCGCTCGATCCGGCTGCGACCGACTTCCCGGTGCGTGCCGGCTTCCTCCCGTGGATCGCCGAGGCTGCGTCGCAGCGACTGGCCGGCGATGCCGGCGTGATCCTCGCCTCTGCTCCCGGCGCGCGGGTGCGTGCTCCAGCGGGCGTTCAGGCGGTCGACGACGTGGCCGGACAGCCGGCCACCATCAGCAACGGCGAGTTCACCGCACCGGACCGGTCGGGCGTCTATTTCCTTCGGCGGGCGGGTGCGAAGGCCGGCGCACTCGTGGTCAATGGCGAGCCTGACGAGTCCGCGTTAGGCCGGCTCGCCACCCCGGCGCTCCGGGCGCGCTTCGAGGGACGCGACGTGCGCATCACCGCGGATGGCCAGCGATGGGCTGCTGACGCCTACACCGGGTCCGCACGAAGACCCCTCGGCACGCCGCTGTTGATACTCGCCGCGCTCGTGTTGTTGGCCGAGGCGATCATTGCGCGTGGTTCTGGCGAGGGCTCCAGACGCGTGGCGGTGAAGGCGGCAGCGTAGTGGCGCTTCCGACGCTGATCGACGCCGTTGCCGCACTGCCGGCGTTTGCGCGTGTCGTCAACACCGTTCCCGTTCCCGGCGCCCGACTGACCATCGGGGGCACGGCCGGCTCCAGCGACGCGGTAGTGCTTGCCGCACTCGCGCGGCGGTTGCCGACACGCTTCTTCGTCGTGGTCACGGAAGGTGTTCCGCAGGCCGAGCGGTGGCTCGCAGATCTCCAGGCGATTCTGGACGAGACGCCCGTCGCGCTGTACCCACCGCGCGAAGGCTTCGGCGAAGCCGAGCCCCACGCCGAAGTTGCCGGCGAGCGTGTGGAGACGCTGGAGCGCGTGTCGCGCGGCGACGTCCGCGTCCTGCTCACGACGGCGCGCGCACTGCTCGAGCGAACGCGCCTGCCGACCACGCTACGTTCGGCCCGGATCGAGATCCGGAAGGGCGACGTTAGGCGCCCCGAGGAGCTCGCGCAGCATCTGCAGCAGATCGGATTCGAGCGTGTGCCGATGGTCGAGGACGTCGCGCAGTTCTCGGTGCGTGGCGGGATCTTCGACATCTACAGCTTCGGGATGGCCGACCCCGTGCGCCTCGAGTTCTGGGGCGACGAGATCATGGAGCTCCGCCATTTCGACCTGCACAGCCAGCGGTCGACGCGCGCCGCGGAGGTCGCCGTCATCCTCCCCGTCGACGGCCAGGTGCCTGATGAGGCGGAGGAGCAGTTCGAGCGGGTGTCGGTTGCGTCGCTGTGGCCACCGGAAACGATCGTCATGCTCCCCGGCGACGCTCACATCGAGCCGGAGCTGCAGCGCACGTGGGATGAGGCGCAGCACCACCTCGACCTGGCGCGGCGCCGCGGGGAGGACGTTCCACGACGAGACGAGCTGTTTCAGCCGCCTGCCGATGTGATGCGGGCGCTGTCGGAGTTCGGGACGATCGCAGTTGTGCCGGGTGCCGGAACCGGCGCCGACGTCGTGTTCCCCATCCGGCACCCGGACGCGATCGATCGCGACATCAAGCGGCTCCGCCGCGTCGTCCGGGACGGTATGCCGACGATCATCCTGTGCGACAACGAGGGTCAGGCCGAGCGTCTCGATGAGCTGCTGAACGAGGACACCTTCAGCGCCTCGCCCGCGGCGCTGACGATCGGCGTGCTCGATGGCGGCTTCGTGATCCCACCGACCGATGCGCCCGTCGATTCCCGATTCCCGATTCCCGATTCCCGTCCGTCAGGGCTTCGCATCCTCACGGACCACGAAATTTTCCGTCGCGAGCGGCGGCTGCGTCGCGCCCGCCGGTACACGACCGGCGCGACCCTCGAGGCCATCACCGCGCTCAAGTCCGGCGACTTCGTCGTCCATCTCGAGCACGGCGTCGGCATTTACCGCGGCTTGCAGACGATCTTCGTCGCTGAGAGCACCGTCGAAGTCGCCGTGGTGGAGTACGAGGGCGGGGATCGCCTCAACGTTCCGCTGTACCGCATCGACCAGATCGAACGATACCGAGCGGCTGGCGATGCGGACGGCGATGCGGCGCCGCCGCGTCTCCACAAGCTGGGCGGCAAGCGTTGGGCTCAGCAGCGTGATCGGACGCGCGCGGCCATCCAGGAGATGACGGTCGAGCTCCTCGACCTCTATGCGCGCCGTCAGGTCGCCTCTCGGCCGGCGCACTTCCCCGACACGGCGTGGCAACGACAACTCGAATCGTCGTTTCTGTTCGAGGACACGCCCGATCAGCGCAAGGCGACTGTCGACGTCAAAGGCGACATGGAGAAGCCGAGACCGATGGATAGGCTGCTCGTGGGTGACGTCGGGTATGGCAAGACCGAGATCGCCGTTCGGGCGGCGTTCAAGGCCGTACAATCCGATCGCCAGGTCGCCATCCTCGTTCCGACGACGATCCTCGCGGACCAGCATCAGCGCACGTTCAGTGAGCGGTTCGCCGACTTCCCCGTTCGCGTGGCGGCGTTGAGCCGGTTTCAATCAGCGAAGGAGCAGATTGAGGTACTCGCTGATCTCAAGGCGAAAAAGGTGGACATCATTATCGGGACGCACCGACTCCTGAGCGCGGACGTGACGTTCGCGAATCTCGGTCTCATCGTCATCGACGAGGAGCACCGCTTCGGGGTGAAGCACAAGGAGCGGCTCAAACAGTTGCGGCTGGAAACCGACGTCCTGACGCTCACCGCGACGCCGATCCCGCGGACGCTTCACCTCTCGCTTGCCGGTTTGCGCGACATGACGCTCATGCAGACGGCGCCACGCGACCGGTCGCCGGTGCTCACGTTCGTCGAGCCATGGGACGAGGGCCTGATCGAGGAGGGCATCGCGCGCGAGCTGGATCGTGGTGGGCAGGTGTTCTTCGTCCACAACCGAATCGAGACGATCGAGGCGATCTCCGACCGCATTCGCCGAATCGCGCCGCGAGCGCGCGTCGCCGTCGGCCACGGGCAGATGCGCGACCGCGACCTCGAGGACGTCATGCACCGCTTCGTCGCCGGGGAGGTCGACGTCCTCGTGTCGACGATGATCGTCGAGTCGGGACTCGACGTGCCGAATGCCAACACGATGTTCGTGAATCGCGCCGACACGTTCGGGCTGGCGCAGCTGTATCAGCTGCGTGGGCGCGTTGGCCGGTCCCATCGTCGGGCGTACTGCTATCTCGTCGTCCCTGACGCCGTAGATCCGGACGCCGAGCGGCGTCTCCAGGTGCTGGAGCACCATACGGAGCTCGGCTCGGGATACCGAGTGGCGCTCAAGGACCTCGAGCTGCGCGGGGCGGGGAATCTGTTGGGGCCGGAACAGTCCGGTTTCGTTCATGCGGTCGGCTTCGACATGTACCTGAGAATGCTCGAGGAGACCGTCCGGCGCGTCATGGATGCCGGTGGCCGGCCGAAGCTGGTGCCTTCGGACGTTTCGCTGGACCTGCCGGCCTATTTGCCCGACGACTACATCCCATCGCAGGACGCCAAGCTCGACGTCTATCGCCGTCTGAGCGCCCTGGGAGGCCCGGAGGGAATCGAGGAGCTCCGCACCGAGGTCCGGGACCGGTTCGGCCCGATACCGGCGCCGGCCGAAGCGTTCTTTGCGACCGCAATGCTGCGCCTGGTCGGCGGGTCTCTGGGGATCGACGGGCTGTTGGTGCGCGGCGACGAGGCCCGTGTTACTTTTCGCGAGACGGCCGTGCCACGTATGAAGGGGCTCTCGGCCGCGTTCCATGAGGTGCAGTTCCAGGCGGAGGTGCGTCGGACGCACCCGCTCTCGCTCAAGCTGACACGCGTCGGCGGTTCTCCGATTCTCGACGGGCTCGTCAGGGCTCTGCGAGGACTGGTGGCCGCCTGAACGTTTGTACCAAACGCCGTGTAAGAATCACCGCCCGCTGCCCCATCGCATCGTGACGTTCGCAGGCCGTTCGCCGACGCGCGCGGTGGCAGCGACTTAACTCCCAATCTCTTTTTCGATGAAACGTCCCCTCGTCCTCGCCCTCGCCGTCTGCGTGCCCGTCATTGCTTGCGACGGCTTCAAGGAGGCGATGACTGCGCATGTCGATGTCGCGGCGCGCGCCGGTTCGCAGGAGCTCTCCGTCACGCGACTTGCCGAGCTGCTTGGTGCGTCCAAGATCCCGCTTCGTCGTGACGTGGTTCAGACCGTCGCCGACATGTGGGTGAACTATCAGTTGCTGGCCCGCGCGGCGGCCCACAACGACTCGCTCAACCAGGCTGAGGTGATCGACGAGGCCATGTGGCCGGCGATGACGAACACCCGGATCAAGAAGTTCTACGACATTGTCGCGAAGAGCTGGGCATCGACGGATACCGCCGGCAATGCTGCCGCCTACGCCAGCGGAAAGCTTCTTGCGGCGCGACACATCCTGTTCAACGCGCCTCCAGGCGAAAGCCCGGCGGCGGACTCCGCGCTGCGAAAGGCGCAGTCGGTTCGCGCTCAGCTGACGTCGGCGAATTTCGCCGACATGGCGACCAAGTACAATCAACCGCAGGCCGCGGGGCCCGGTGGGGATCTCGGCGTCTTCCCGAAAGAGCAGATGGTTGCGGAGTTCGGGAACGCGCTCGCTGCGCTCAAGCCGGGCGAGATCTCCCAGCCCGTGCGTTCGCAATTCGGCTATCACATCATTCGTCGTTCGACGTACGACGAGGTGAAGGACCAGTTCGCCGCCATGAACAACCAGGGCGCGCAGCGAACGGGCGAGAGCTTGTACGTCGCGAAGCTGAACGAGACGGCGAAGGTGGTGGTCAAGCCGAACGCGCCGGCCGTGGTGAAGGCCATCGCGGCGTCGCCTGATGCGCACCGCGACGACAAGACGGTGATCGCGACCTCCATCATGGGTGACTTCACCGCGGCGCGCGCGGCGAAGTGGATCACGGCGTTCCCGAATCCCCAGCAGCTTCGCCAGCAAATTCAACAGGCGCCGGATTCTGCAATGCCTGATTTTGTGAAGGCGGTCGTCCGGAACGACCTCCTGCTCCGTCAGGCTGACAGCGCGAAGATCACGCTCGATACCAACGAGGTAAACGAGATTCGCCGCGCCTTCGTCGGAATGGTCGCGAACACGTGGTCGGGCCTGAACATCTCGCCGAACCGGCTGGCCGATAGTGCAAAGACCGTCGCCGAGCGGGAGCGACTCGCGGCCGCGCGGGTCAACGACTACATGGAACGTCTGCTGACGAAGGACGAGCAGTTCGTGCCGATTCAGCCGACGCTCGAGTCCGCGCTGCATGCGAAGTACGACTACAAGGTGAACGCCGCGGGTGTCGATCGTGCGCTCGAGCGCGCTCAGCGTATTCGCGCCGTGGCCGATTCGACGAAGGCAGCGCAGCAGCCACCGTCGGCGGTGCCGTTGCCTGGGCAGCCTGGTGCCGCGCCTGCCGCTCCCGTGCCGGCGCCGGATACGACGAAGAAGCCGTAGTTCACATGATGAGCGGGCGGGATATCCCGCCCGCTCATCGCTTTGGGCGCGTCGGACCTCGTTCCGCTCGCGCCGGGTAGAATCAGCGATGACCACTTTCCGAACGCTCCGCCTCGCCGCGATGGCGACGCTGCTCTGCGCGCCGCTCGCCGTTGCCCAGAACACGCCGCCCAATCCACCCGTGGCCGCGCGACCGCCGGCGACCCCGTCCGACAGCGGTGCGCTCCAGGTGGATCGCATCGCGGCGGTTGTCGGTGACCGCCCGATCCTCTGGACCGAGGTGATGGAGGAGATCAACGAGCGCCGCGCGTCGCGCGGCCTCAAGCTCCCAACCGATTCGGCCGAGCAGATGGCGGTCGCCCGCGGCGTCATCCAGGAGATGATCGACGAGGAAGTGATCGTGCAGCACGCGCTCCGCGACACCTCCGTTCACGTCGCCGATATCGACGTGCAGAATGCAGCGGACACGCAAATGAAGCGCGTGCGATCGCAATTCAAGACGGATGCAGAGTTCGCCCAGGCGCTCAAGAGCGGTGGCTTCGGCACGCCCGACGAATACAAGCGGTGGATGAACGAGAAGTCCCGCCGCAATGCGCTGCAGGAGAAGCTGTTCGCGAAGCTGCGGCAGGCTGGCAAGATCGTTCCCGTTCCGGTGAGCGAGCAGGACGTCAACGAGGCGTTCGAGAAGTCCAAGGACAACCTCCCCAAGCGCCCGGCCACGGTCACGTTCCGACAGATCGTCGTCCCCGCGCATGCGTCGGAGGCGGCGAAGGCGACCGCTCGCGCGAAAGCGGAGTCCCTGCTGGTCGAGATTCGAAAGGGCGGTGACTTCGAGCAGATTGCCAAGCGCGAATCGATGGACCCGTCGTCGAAGGAACTCGGTGGTGATCTCGGCTGGAACCGCCGCGGCACGATGGTCCCGCCGTTCGAGCGCTGGATGTTCGCGCTCGCACCGGGGCAGACGAGTCCCGTAGTCGAGACGACCTTCGGATATCACATCATCCGCGTGGATCGTGTCCAGCCGGGCGAAGTAAAAGCGCGACACATTTTGATTCGTCCGCGCATCGACTCCACCGACATCGCCGCGGCGAAGCTGCGCGCCGACAGTGCGTCGGCACAGTGGCAGGCAGGGGTGAACTTCGACACGCTCGTGGTCCGCTATCACGATCGTGACGCGCAGGAGGAGACCGGCAGCCTCCAGCCGTTCGAGCGTGACAAGCTTCCGGATTCGTACAAGGCCGCGTTCGAAGGGAAGGGCACGGGCACGTTCGTGCCGCCCTTTGCCATCGACGACCCGGCCCGCGCCGCCAAGAAATACGTCGTCGCGCAGCTCGTAAAGGCGGATGATGGCGGTGAATACACCCTCTCCGACTTCCGGAATCAGATTCGCGAGCAGGTGGCCCAGGAGCGCGGGATGCGCCGCGTGATCGACCAGATGCGAAAGGATCTGTACGTGTCGGTGCGCATCTAGGGCCGTCGTCGCTGCGCGAGACACTGCGTCGTTCCGCGAGCCCGTGAGGCGCCCATGACGGCTCCGGTGCGGTTGGCTGTCACGTTAGGCGACCCGCGCGGCATCGGGCCGGAGATCGTCGCCGCGGTCCTTGCCGACCCGGCGTGCCGCTCAGCGGTCGAGCTCACGGTCGTCGGTCCGACGGGCACGACGGTACCCGTGGACGTGGCCGTAGGTGCGTGGACCACTGTTGGGGGGGCGGCCCATGCTGGCGAGCTGGCCGGCCGGGCGATCGAGCGCGCCGTCCGGTTGGCCGAGGCGGGTGAGGTCGATGGGATCGTGACGGCGCCGATCGACAAGGCGGCACTGTTCGCGGGAGGGTATGACTATCCGGGTCACACGGAGATGCTTGCCGCGCTGACCGGTCGTTCCGTCGCCATGATGCTGGCGTCGTCGGCTTCGCCGGACGCGACGATGTCACCGCTGCGTGTCGTGCTCGCGACGACGCACATCCCGTTGCGTGACGTGCCGAACGCGGTAACGCCGGCCGCCATCGCCGCTGCCGCGGACGTGACGCGCCGTGGTCTCGTCGACTGGTTCGGGGTCCTCGAGCCCCGGATCGCGCTCTGCGCGCTCAATCCACATGCCGGCGATGGAGGGAGGTTTGGCGCGGAGGACGACACGATTCTCGCCCCGGCCGCTCGCGCGGCTCGAATCGCCGGCCCGTTCCCTGCCGATACCGTGTTCGTGCGCGCCATGCGCGGAGAGTTCGACGCCGTGATCGCACCGTACCACGACGTGGGCATGACCGCCATCAAAGTCGCCGCGTTCGGGCGCGCCGTGAACGTCACGCTGGGGTTGCCATTCCCTCGAACATCCCCGGACCACGGCACGGCGCTCGACATCGCGGGGCGCGGGCTCGCCGACGCGTCGAGCATGACGGAATCCGTGCGTGTCTGTGCCTCGATCGCCGCGAGACTCCGGGATCGCACCGCGGCGGCGGCCACGCGCTGATCACCGCGAAGCGCAGCTGAGGGCGACCCGTCGGCGTGCCTATGCGGGCCGGTGCAGGTCCACGGCGATCGTCTCGATCCGCCGACCATCCATCTGCCTGACGACGAACGCCCCGTCGCCTGCGGTCACCCGGTCGCCGACTACCGGGAGCCTGCCTAACGAGCCGAACACGACGCCGCCGATCGTCGTGTAGTCGTCCTGCGGAACCGACAGGCCGAACCGCTCGTTCAGCTCGCCGATGTGCAGTGATCCGGGCACGAGCACCTCGCCAGCCGTCTCCGTCGCCTCGGGTGGCGTCGGCTCATCGTATTCGTCGAGGATCTCGCCGACGATCTCCTCGAGCAGGTCTTCCATCGTCACGATCCCCGCCGTGCCACCGTACTCATCGAGGACAACTGCCATGTGCTCCTTCAGCCGCTTGAAGTCCGCGAGCACTTCCTCCACTTCGCGCGAGCCCGGAACAACGTGCACGTCGCGCATGATCGACTCGATCGTGAATCCCGGCGGCGGATTGCGCAGCACGCGGAGGAGATCCTTCGCGAGAACGAGACCAACGATGTTGTCGATCGAGTCGTCGTACGCGGGGTATCGAGAGAAGGCGTTCTCCTCGACGATGGCCAGTGCCTCATCGAGGGACGCGTCGATCGGCATCGCGACGACCTCGGTCCTCGGCGTCATCACTTCGCGCGCGTTCTTTTCCGAGAACTCGAACACCCCTTCGATGAGGTCCGCGTCCTGAGCGGGGATCGCTCCGCCTTCCTGGCTCTGCTCTACGATGAGACGCAGCTCGTCGGGCGAGTGCACCGGCTCGTCCAGGACGTCCCCGCGTTGTCCGAAGACCTTGAGCACGCCCTGCGATGACCGGTTCAGCACGGCAATGAAGGGCGTGACGAGCCACGCAAACACCATCAGCGGTGGCGCCAGCCAGCGGGCGAATTGCTCCGGGTGATTCAGCGCTACCGCCCGCGGAGCGAGTTCGCCGAACACGACGTGGAGGTAGGTGACGCTTGCGAGCGCAACTATGGCGCCGATGCTCACGCGCAGCGATTGTTCGACGACGATTGGCAGCGTGCCGAACCATGCGGCGAGCCCTTCGCCCAGGGTGCTTTCCGCTACCCACCCCAGCGCGAGACTCGCGAGGGTGATCCCGAGTTGACTCGCTGACAGGAGACGCGGCAGACTGCCCGTCGCGCGAAGAGCGAGGCGCGCCTTGGCGTCGCCGCTCCGCGCCATTGCTTCCAGCCGAGTACGCCGCGACCGTACGAGCGCAAACTCGGCGGCCACGAAGAACCCGTTGAACAGCAGGAGCATCACGATGGCGAGAAGCCGACCGATCACCGGGGCAAGATACCGCGCGTCGAGACCGAACCGCCAGCGCCTGACTCCCACATGAGTCACTTGCACGCGCACGGGCCTGGCGACCATCACGGTCACACGCACGGAGGTCGGGTCACCGAGGCGTCGCGCGGGCCGGAGTCGTCCGCCTCCGTTCGGCGGCTGCGGGCCGCGTTGGTGGTCACCGCTGCGTTTCTGTTGGTGGAAGTGATCGGCGGCTGGCTTGCGAACTCGTTGGCGCTGCTGGCGGACGCCGGCCACATGCTGACTGACGTCGCTGCCCTCGCGCTCTCGCTCTTTGTCGCCTGGTTCAGTCGCCAGCCCGCATCGCCACAGAAGACGTACGGCTACCTGCGCTGGGAAGTCCTCGCCGCGTTTCTCAACGGCGCCACGCTCCTGCTCATCTCGGTGTGGATCGTTTGGGAGGCGCTTTTGCGGCTTCGCGCGCCCGAGCCACTCGAGAGCGGTCTCATGCTCGTCGTAGCGATCGCCGGATTGGCCGTCAACGTCATCGCTGCGCGCATGCTGCACTCGTCAGGCACGGCAAGCCTCAACGTGCGCGCCGCGTACCTCCACGTGCTGAGCGATTTGCTCGGCTCCGTCGGGACGGTTGCTGCCGCGGTCATCGTGCGGTGGACCGGCTGGCTGGCCGCCGACCCCATCGCGTCGCTCCTGATGGCGCTGCTCATTCTACGCGGCGCCTGGCGCCTGGTTCGTGAATCCGTCGACGTACTCCTCGAGGCGACGCCGTCGCACATCTCTCTCGGATCCGTCCGCGCGCAACTCGAAGCGATCCCCGGTGTGGAATCCGTGCACGATCTGCACGTCTGGACGGTGACGTCCGGCCTCGTCGCGATGAGCGTGCACGCCATCGTGCGGGAGCCGGATCGCCATCAGCACGTTCTCGAGCACCTCCACGATGCCATGCGATTGTTCGGCATCGAGCACGTCACCGTGCAGTTGGAGCGAAGCGAGATGTACGAACGCGAGCGCCACCTGCACGACTGAGGCATCCCCGGGACGACGTGCCGGAGCCACCAACTCGTTCGGCTCGTAATGCTTGGGGCCCGCGGCGTGACGGCGTAAGCGACGAGGGTGACCAGACTTGGCGCTGGCGCGTCCTCATCGGGCAGCGCGTGGGGCGCCGCAGGGCCGAGGCCGATGAACAACAACAACGACTATCGCATTCCGAAGGATCGGCTGGCAGCCGTGGTCGTCACGCTCGGCGGTGAGCGGATGACGGGCGAGCTGTTCGTGCAGGCCAGCCCACGAAACCGGTATGGGCGTGAGGAGGCGGCGGACATCCTGAACTCCGCCGAACCGTTCTTTCCCCTGCTGACGACGAACGGGGAACTGTTCCTGATTGCGAAGGATCGAGTGCGGGAGGTCGAGAGTGCTGACCCGTCCCCGGCCGACGAATGGCAGATCGGTGCCCCGGCCACGATCGAGGTGCTTGTCACGGGCGGCACTCTGCATACAGGAAACGTCTACCTCGAGTCGCTGAGCGGAAGAACTCGGGTGATCGACTATCTCAACAGAGGCGGTGAACGCTTTCTGTTACTCTACACCGCGCACGGTACCGTCCTACTGAACCGCAGCTTCATCGAGCGGGTTCGCCCTCTCGACTGACGGAGCCCAATGCCACAGTTGGACCGCCTGCTCTCCGTCATGGTGAGCAATCGCGCCGAGGCGCTTCGCCTCGTTGAGAATGAGCTCGCGTCACTCGTCAAGGACGGCGCGGCCGTCCCGTTGACCAAACAGCCGCTTGGCGCCTCACATCTGCTCGGTCTTCTTCGCGAAATCGCGCCCCCGGATGCCATGCGCCGGCTCGACGAAGGCTCGCCTGCCGAATTTCAGTACAAGAGCGGCGATGGCGTGTTCAACGCCAGCGCGACCAATGAAGGTGGAAAGTGGACGGCGGCGATCACCGTCGGGGTGAACGGCGGTGGTCTGGCCCCTACGCCGGTGTTCACGAGCGCTGTGGGCCGCCCGACGCCGGCGCCTGGCACATCACGAGTTCCGCCGCCGCCTGTCGCATCGAGCAATGGTGTCTATGTCGGCGAGGACACTACGGCGCGTGCTGCCATCGACAGCCTGCTGCGGCAGCTGATCGAGCAATCCGGCTCCGATCTCCACCTGCGATGCGGCGAGCCTCCCATTGTGCGCCGCCACGGCGAGATGGTGAGGTTGGGCGAACAGGCGCCGATGGATGACGGGACGTTATCGCGCATGCTGCACGTGATCATGCCGGAACGGAACCGTACCGAATACGCCGAGACGAACGACAGCGATTTCGCGTATGAGATTCCCGGGCTCGCCCGGTTCCGCGCGAATGCGTTCCGTGAGCGCAAGGGTTCGGCCGCCGTGCTGCGTGTCATCCCGGCGAAGGTCGTGACGGCCGACGAGCTTGGGATCTCAAGTGAAGTCCAGGCACTCTGCCAGCTCACGAAGGGGCTGGTCCTCGTCACCGGCCCGACTGGATCGGGGAAGTCGACCACGCTCTGCGCCCTCATCGACCTGATCAACCGGACGCGCACCGACCACGTCATTACGATCGAGGACCCGATCGAGTTCGTCCACCAGAACAAGCGGTGCGTCATCACCCAGCGCCAGGTCGGTGTGCACACCGTCTCCTTCAAGCAGGCCCTCCGTGCGGCGCTACGCGAAGACCCGGACATTGTGCTGGTGGGCGAGCTTCGCGATCTCGAGACGGCATCCATTGCGATCGAGACCGCGGAAACCGGCCATCTCGTGTTCGGCACGTTGCACACGACGACCGCGCCGAGCACCATCGACCGGCTCGTCGATCAGTTCCCGGCGGATCGCCAGGAGCAGATCCGCGTGATGCTCTCCGAATCGTTGAAGGGCGTCGTGTCGCAGGTGCTGTGCAAGAAGATCGGTGGTGGGCGAGTTGCCGCTCGCGAGATCCTGCTCTCGACGCACGCGATCTCGAACCTGATTCGCGAAGCCAAGACGTTCCAGATCACGTCCGTCATGCAGACGTCACGACGTTCGGGGATGATGACGCTGAACGACGCGCTGATCGAGCTGGTCGACGGCGGTCAGGTCGAGCCGAAGGAAGCCTACATGAAGGCCACCGACAAGACTGGCTTCTCGCAGGCCCTGCGCTCGCGCGGTCACGACACGTCGTTCGTCGACGGAGAGCCGACACAGTCGGCCGCAAAGCCCGAGACCGGCCTCACGACGACAAAGTCCCAGCCGCCGCGACCGGCCTACGGATCGAAGCGCTAGCGATCGTCGGTGAAGCACCCACAAAGTCAAACGGCGTCCGCGGACTGACCACGGGCGCCGTTCTCGTTGATGGCGGAAGGTGTGTTACGGACTCGCTGCGTCTGACGCCAGGTCGTCCGAGGGACCCACGTGCTCGTGCTCCCCTGTCGTTAGGAGTTCCCCTCGAGGTGTTTCGTATTCGGCCCGGGCGCTGTAACCGTATCCTCCGAGGACCTCGCCACCACGCATATAGTCGTGGCCGTATCCGCGCCCGTGGGGATAGCCCGGTTCCGTGGGCTCCTGCGATTGCTGCATGTGACACCTCCGGAATAGCGTGACAAGGGTAGGGTGCCCTAAACAACAAATCGATGCAAGCGCTTGAATGTACGTCCCTGTAATTGCTATACTTACAGGCTATGCAGATTCGCAACATCGCCATCATCGCGCACGTCGACCATGGGAAGACGACGCTGGTGGACAAGATGCTCCGCCAGGCCGGTGCGTTCCGCGACAATCAGGTCGTTCAGGAGCGCGTGATGGATTCGAACCCGCTCGAACGCGAGCGGGGGATTACGATCCTTGCCAAGAACACCGCCATTCGCTGGCGCGGTACGAAAATCAACATCGTCGACACACCCGGGCACGCGGACTTCGGCGGTGAAGTCGAGCGCATCTTGCGCATGGTGGATGGTGTATTGCTCGTCGTGGATGCGTTCGACGGACCAATGCCCCAGACGCGTTTCGTGTTGACCAAGGCGTTGGCTCTCGGCCGCGCGCCGATCGTCGTGATCAACAAGATCGATCGGCCCGGCGCCGATCCACTGCGCGTGCACGACGAGGTGCTCGAGTTGCTGCTCGAGCTCGAGGCCGATGCTTCGCAGCTCGACGCGCCATTCGTGTACGCGTCGGCACGCGAAGGCGTCGCGACGCTCGACATGACCGTCACGCCAACCGATCTGACGCCGCTGTTCGAGTCCATCGTGCGTCATGTCCCGGCACCGCCGAGCGACGCGGATGGGCCATTTCAGATGCTCATCTCCACCATCGATCACTCGCCATATCTCGGACGGTTAGGCATCGGCCGTATCGAGCGAGGTGCGGTGCGCGTTGGCGATGCGGTGGCGTTGCTCCCCATCGAGGGGCAGGCGGCGACGGAGACGACCGCTGCCGTCGTTGCACGCGCGGGTGAGCGCTCGCGCGTGACGAAGCTCTACATGTTCGAGGGACTCGACCGCATCGAGGTCGAGGAAGCGCGCGCCGGCGAGATCGTCGCGCTCGCGGGTCTCGAAGGTGTTGAGATCGGGTTGACGGTCACCGACGTCGACCACCCGGATCGTCTCGAAGGCATCGCCGTGGAGGAGCCCACGATCTCGGTGGACTTCCTCGTAAACAACTCTCCCTTCGCCGGACGCGACGGGAAGTTCGTGACGTCACGCCAGGTCCGCGAGCGTCTCTACCGCGAGCTCGAGCGGAACGTCGCACTCCGTGTCGAGGATACGGATTCGACCGATGCGTGGACGGTGTCCGGACGCGGGGAACTCCATCTCTCCATTCTCATGGAGACCATGCGTCGCGAGGGGTACGAGTTTCAGGTTTCACGACCGCGCGTCATCACGCGCGAGGGTCTGAACGGCGAACGCCTCGAGCCCTACGAAGAGCTGATGATCGATGTGCCCGAGAGCTTCCTCGGCGCCGTCATCGAGAAGCTGGGGCCGCGTCGCGCCGAGATGCTGGAGATGAAGAATCCCGGCCAGGGCATGGTGCGACTGCGCTACCGCATTCCGGCGCGCGGGTTGTTTGGATACCGAAGCGAATTCCTGACGGACACGCGCGGGACCGGCGTGATCCATCACCGTTTCTACGATTACGGCCCGTGGGCGGGACCGCTTGCGGGACGGACACGAGGGACGCTGGTTTCAATGGAGGCGGGCACGATTGTCGCGTTCGCTCTCGCGAATCTTCAGGAGCGTTCGACCCTGTTCGTTGGTCCGGGAGACTCGGTCTACGAAGGTATGATCGTGGGCGAGAACTCGCGGCCTGGCGATATGGATGTGAACCCGACGAAGGAAAAGAAGCTGACGAACATGCGCTCGAAGGCGAGCGACGAAAACGTGCAGCTCGAGCCGCCGCGGGAGTTGACGCTCGAAGGCGCGTTGGAGTATATCGAGGACGATGAGCTGATCGAGGTCACGCCCGGAGCGATTCGGCTCCGGAAGCGGTTCCTCAGTGCGAACGATCGGAAGAAGCTGTCGCGGGAAGCGAAGCGCGAGCGAGAACGCGCGTCGCTGTAAACTTCCTCCAGGAGAACGGTACAATGTTGGACTGGCTCGACTCGTCGGCCCGTGAGGAGGAGCTCACGGCCAGTGCGCTATCCCCGAGGCGCGAAGACGACGATCTCGACGATGACACCGAGGACGACGGATTCGACGACGAGGACCTCGACGAGGACGACGAGTTCGATGACGAGGACGAGGATGAAGACGACGACCTCGACGACGACGATGAGGACGACGAAGACGAGGACGATGCGGACGACGACGAAGACCTCGACGAGGATGAAGAGGACTTCGAGGAGCTCGATGACGACCTCGTCGACCTGGACGACGAGTACGACGCGGATGATGAGGATCGTCCGCGCCCCGGCCATCCTCGACGCGAGGAATGACGCGGTGGGTTTGTGCTCGAGTCGTTCAGTCTGGTCGAGTTAGGCGGTCGCGACGGTTTTGCGTTTTTGTGAGATGAGGGGTTGAGCGACCGACGTTCGACCCCTTGCACCTATCAGCCACGTGGCTATACTTAGCGTTCCCCGGAAACCTCGGGGACGCAAGACGCTGTTTGACAATCGAGTGTGACATTCGTGCGATGGCTCTCGTTGAGCTGCGGTGTTCGTGATGCCGCAGCGAGAGATACAATCACGATGAAATGATTCCGGACGCGAGTCGATTGAGACTACGCGTTTCGAGAGACCGCGTTCGAGGAGCTATCGAATTCTCTTGGAGAGTTTGATCCTGGCTCAGGACGAACGCTGGCGGCGTGCTTAACACATGCAAGTCAAGGGGGCGGAGCAATCCGCAACCGGCGAACGGGTGCGTAACACGTGAGCGACCTGCCTCCCCGCGGGGGATAGCCGGCCCAACGGCCGGGTAATACCGCATACGCTCGCTCGGGGGCATCCCGGGGCGAGGAAACTTCCGGGGCGGGGAGAGGGGCTCGCGGCCTATCAGCTAGTTGGCGGGGTAACGGCCCACCAAGGCGGTGACGGGTAGCTGGTCTGAGAGGATGGCCAGCCACATTGGGACTGAGAGACGGCCCAGACTCCTACGGGAGGCAGCAGTGGGGAATCTTGCGCAATGGCCGAAAGGCTGACGCAGCGACGCCG
>Ga0105249_10000336_pt1 | contig 47472 bp, 38 predicted proteins | sample KBSS44metaG_FD_81522 | JGI IMG/M metagenome (GOLD analysis project Ga0105249, IMG submission 81522) | Switchgrass rhizosphere microbial communities from Kellogg Biological Station, Michigan, USA - KBS S4-4 metaG | ecosystem: Host-associated > Plants > Roots > Rhizosphere > Soil | place...
CACAAAGAGGAAAAAAGCATACTAAAACACTGTTCAAAACGTTTTTCATCCTGAAAATACTTGCTTCAAAGATAGGTGATAGTTCCTTTATTAATAAATGCAGATCAGCTTTTTGCTTCTTATTTTGCAGGCTACCCGTGCAGAAAAATAGTGCTATTTTTAACGGCTTAAATTAATTCCCCTTTTATGAAAAAACATATCCTCTATCTTATTGCCCCTTTTGTTTTATTAGTGGCAGGATGTCAAAAAGAAGTTAGCTATGAGGCTGGAAAAAATGTGTCTCACGGAAGTTTGCAGGATGATGGCACCGGTGATTGTCTTCCCAAAAATGTAAATGGCGTTTATACCGCCGGAACTGCACTTGCTCCTGCTACTAATACAATAGTCGTACAAGTAGATGTGGCCACAGCCGGATCTTATACAATATATTCTGATACGGTAAATGGATATTATTTCAGAGCCAGCGGCACTTTCGGAACAACAGGCTTGAATACAGTTACGCTTAAAGGCAATGGTACACCGCTTACATCGAATACGGATAATTTTGCAATAACCTATGATACGACAGTTTGTTTTGTTTCTGTAGATGTATTGCCTGCTGGCTCCAATGGAGCTGCCACCTTTTCTATTAATTGTAACTATCCGGCCGTAAACGGTGTTTATACTGTAGGTACAGCACTCGGCAGTACCAATACGATTGTTTTTAATGTAGATGTAACCGCTATCGGTACTTATAATGTTACAACTACCGCAGTAGATGGAATGACATTTTCTTCGGGAGCAGGAGCGTTTGCTTCAACCGGAACGCAAATACTTACTTTGACAGGCGCTGGTACACCAACAACTGCCGGGGCTTTTAATGTAACAATTACCGCAGGATCTTCAACCGTTACTATACCTATCACGGTAAGCTCTATTACTTCTGTTGATTATTTCCCTAGAACTACCAATAGCAATTGGAGCTATGAGTATGATGATGATCCCACTGATTCTTTATTGAGAAAGGTGATAGCACCACCACACAGCGCTTTGGGAAATAGTTATACTATTTTCATGGCAGATTACGGATCTGGTTTTGATTCATCAGGTTATTACCGCAAAGCATCAACAGACTATTATGAATATTTTGATGCCGGCAATTTTATAGGCTTTGATAACCCTTTATGGGCGGAATACATATTTTTAAAAGATGCCACAAAAAATACTACATGGAATTCTCCGGCATTTGCAGGAACTGTAACTCCACCCGGTCAATCTTTAACTGTTCGTTTCAAATATACAGTTCTTGAAAAAGACATTTCTGTTTCACTTACTACGTCGGGTTCCTGCCTGCCTGTAACTTATAATAATGTCATAATAATCGAAGAAAAATACGAACAACTCAACGGCGGAACCTGGATAGATGTAACACCTGTAGTTGGATACGGTAAGAGCTACTATGCCAGGAACATTGGGTTGATAAAATATGAATTTATTGATACTGATCTATCGGATGGTGATGATAGTTACAAACAGGAATTAAGACATCACCAGGTGTTCTAAAATAATCCCGATGTCATTTTAAAAATAAAAAGCCATTCTAAGGCGAATGGCTTTTATTTTTTGGAAAATAAGTTTAGTTATAGCTTAGTCATCATCCTCATCTTCTTCATAGTAGGCGTCCTCATTACTCTTATAATGTTCCTCCCATGCTTTCACAGCTTCATCGCTAAGACATTCGATAATATCATGCAATGCATCTTTTTTTAACTTCCATTCTGTTTCTGTAGGATCGTCAAAACGCTGAATGAACAAACAATGATCCGATTCAACAGCTACTTTGATCAAAGTGATAGGCGAATCAGTTTTTTCTTTTACCAGGTAGTAACAACCATTTTCCAGTAGATCGTAAGTGTACATAACTCCTCCCTTTTTATTAGTTCTTTTCTTTGTTCAAGGTATTAATTCTTGAATAATAATTATTGCTCGCAGGCAGTCGTAATTGATAAATTTGAATGGGAGAGTAGTGATACCAAAATTAGGGGTTTGATCGATTTTTAAAAGGCAATTTTTTTGACACTATTGTTATTTTTTAGGCAACTTTTATCGCCTGTTGACTTTCAATGACTTGAGCTTTTTGCTCGAATTATGATGCCGGCCTTAGACCCAAATTTCAGGCATTTATGACCTCCCGGATATGGACATTTTTATAGCGGAGATCCGATCCATTTTCAAGAACAGATTTCAGATTTTGTAAATTGGGCTGAACGAAGAAACCAACTTTCTAATCCCTGTTGCGTAGCCCATGCATCATAAATTGCTTTTGCTGATGCTTTGACAGTAATTCTTTTGGTAAATTGTTTTCAAGCGTAGCTCATGGATCGGTGACTTGAAATTTATAAAGAATAATGCAAATTATAAAAGCCCTCTGCAGAGGGCTTTTGGTTTTACTTTCGTCAGCTGAACGGACAGGTGTGGCGACACTCTTTTTTCATTTCTTTTTTTTCTGTTTTCTTTTGGGTGTCTGTTTTTTTCTTACTACTGTTCAGGCTGGCGTAAGTACCGGCGGCAAGACCGCCAACAAGCACAATTGCCAATACTACTTTTTTCATGGTCCTGAAATTTTGTACCAAAAAGTTACTGCATTTATTTAAAATGCCGAATTAATTTTAGATGAAAGGTCTATTAATAGGACAGATTAGAAAAGGTTAAAAAGTTATGGTTGCCTCATGTAACCTGTTATCATTTACAAGTGAGAGAACATTTGTTTCGGTGATAGCGCCTTCTGTTTCTATTTTCATTTTGTTGCCAGATGCATTTTGTTGTATAAAAGAAAGCTGGTAATAAGTATCTATGTAGCGATAATTTATTTTAAAAGAGTCCCATTCAGGTGGAACACACGGATTAAATTCTAAGGCCTCGCTTTTACGCTTTATTCCAAGAAAAGATTCAATGATCAACTGATACATCCAGCCGGCAGAGCCAGTGTACCAGGTCCAGCCGCCACGGCCTTTATGCCGTGGCTCAGCATACACATCAGCTGCCATCACATACGGTTCTACCTTATATATTTTCATTGAATTGGTCGTAATGCCACGGTTAACAGGATTAATCATTTTTAATAATTCCCATGTTCTTTTTTTATCACCCGATGCCGCAAAGGCCATCACCATCCATATTGCTGCATGTGTGTATTGTCCACCATTTTCTCTTACACCAGGCACATATCCTTTTATATAACCAGGGTTAAGATCCGATTTGTCAAAAGGCGGATCGAAAAGCTGGATCAATGAAAGATCTTTACGTACAAGAAATTTATAAGCTGATTCCATTGCTGAATGAGACCGGTTATTGTCTGCACATTTTGATAGCACTGACCAACTTTGTGCTATTGAGTCGATCCTACATTCCTGGTTCTCCGATGATCCCAGTGGAGTACCATCGTCAAACCATGCACGGCGATACCATTCACCATCCCATGCATTCTTTTCAATATTTGCTTTTAATTCATCAGCATGTTGTTTACATTTTGCTGCAAATATTTTATCCTCCTTTAAATTCGCTATATCGAAAAACTTCACCAATATATCATATAAAAAGAAGGCAAGCCAAACACTTTCACCTTTACCATGAATGCCTACTTTATCCATTCCATCATTCCAATCGCCAGAACCCATTAGCGGTAATCCATGTTCACCCTTTACCAGGCCATGCTCAACCCCTCTTATACAATGTTCATATAATGTAGCTGATTGATCTGATCGCAATGGAAGATCATAATAAGAATCTTCGTCTGCATTTAATAAACGACCTTCAATAAAAGGTATTCGTTCATTCAGCACATCCTTATCACCTGTCGCTAATACATACTTAGAAGTAACATAAGGAAGCCATAGAAAATCATCCGAACATGCCGTACGAACACCACGTCCGACTGGTGGATGCCACCAATGCTGGACATCTCCTTCTTTAAATTGCCGTGAGGCACATAATACTAATTGCTTACGAACAAGTACTGGTTCAGTATGTATCAGCGATAATACATCCTGCAACTGGTCACGGAAGCCAAAGGCCCCACCTGATTGATAAAAACCACTGCGTCCCCAAAGGCGGCAGGAAAGAGTTTGATAAGTAAGCCATCCATTGGTCAATGTATTTAATGCGGCATCCGGAGTTTCTATTTGCACCGCTGCTAAAGTTTTTTTCCAGTATTGTTCTACTTTATTGAATGCTTCATTTGCGGCTGCATTCCCCTTAAAACGCCGGGCCAGGTCAATTGCTTCATTTTCATCTTTGGCAGCGCCAAGCCTGAATGTAATTTGTTTTTCCTCTTCGTCAGCAAGATTTAACATCACTTGTATTACTGCGCAAGGGTCAAGAGCGGCACCGGTTTTGCCCGATAGCTTTGCTCTGCTCATTGCTTCAGGATATTGAAATGTACCATTACGCCCAACAAATTCAGCCCGATCTGTGGTAATAGTTTTATTTCCTTCATCCACATCAAAAAAAGCAATATGATTTTCAAACCCGGCACTATATGCATTGTTTGCAAATAGGGCGCCTGTATTCAGATCTACCGATGTAACAATATGCATCGAAGATTTATTACGCATATCGCCTAATACCCATTCTGCATAACCGGTGACCGATATACGCCTGGCACGAGCAGATTGATTATGCACTTTCAATACAATAAATTTTATGATAGCATCAATGTCAACATAAACTTTCATTTCAGAATAGATACCATCTTCGCTATGCTCAAAAATGCTGTATCCAAATCCATGTCTTGTAATATATGGTGATTTATCACGGGCAGGCAGTGGCATCGGTGACCAGAATTTCCCGCTTTCTTCATCTCTTAAATAAAACGCTTCACCGGCAAGATCGGTAACAGGATCATTATTCCACGGTGTAAGCCTGAATTCGTGTGCATTTTCAAACCAGGTATAAGATTGGCCACTCTCTGAGATCACTGTGCCAAAATTTGGATTAGCTATTACATTTATCCAGGGAGCTGGTGTAGCTTTTTCTAGATCAGAGATGATTATATATTCTTTTCCATCTTTTGAAAAACCTCCGATGCCATTAAAAAATTGCAGATCAGTAGGAAGCGCTACTGCAGTTGACAATGTCGGATAAAATTTTGTTGGACTAAAGAATGGAATTGGTGTTTTAATTTTATTTCTCCTGTTGATCTGTTCTTCTAAAGAACCCAATCTATCCGAGATTACAATTCTTGCGACTGTTTGAAACAATATCCTGTCTTCATTCGATACCTGGTCTCCCGACCTTATGAATATACCACCCGGCTGATCTCTTATGTCCGAAGGTGTGCCCGGGGTAATAAGACTGAGTATTTGATTTTGCAATACCTGGCGATAACCTCCATGATCTTCATTCCAGATAACAAGGTCAACTATCAATCCTTTTAATCGCCAATAAGCATGTGCCTGTAACAATTGTTTTACAAGATCAATGTTCTCTGAGCTTTCTATTTGTACAATTACAATAGGCAGATCACCTGAAATGGAATAGCTCCACAAGCCAGGCTGTCCTCGTCTGTTCTTAATAATAACAGAAGGGTCTGTTCGTAAAGATGAATTTGCAAATACAACGGAACCGGCAAGCCGTGCATATAACTGCGCATCGGATTCCACCGCATTTATTTGCCGAAGAATTACCTGGCTATGTGTCCATGCAAGTTCAAAAGCTCTGCTGATAAGAAAACGATCCTGGTACTTTTCAACAAGGCTATTGCATATTTCTCTTGTATCACCAATTCCATATACCATTTCAATAATGGCAGATTCATTTGGTTCAATAACTATGCGATATTGAATGGAGATAATAGGATCGAGAACCGAACCTTCGCTTCCGGATAATGGTTCGGATATTTTCATTGTCTTTGGGTCATGTATTGTATTTCCCCGGCCTATAAAATTACTTCTATCCGTTTCATACGATATGTTTAGTATCTCAGCGTCATGTACTTTCATTAAATGAAACAGCCATGGTTCATGTTCTTCTACTGATCGAGGTCTTCGTGAACAAATAATAGCATGTCGCTGCGATACTATTTCGGTTTGCACAAAAAGATTACTAAAAGCAGGATGGATTTCATCTGCCGGTTGCGAAGCCAATACAACTTCTGCATAACTGGTGACTTCAATAGTTCTTTTTTTCCTGGAGCGATTCGTAATATGGATCCTTCTTAATTCAACATCATCCTCAGGTGATACGACTATCTCTGTATGTGTTTCAAGAGAATTATCACGACGCCTGAATTCAGCACGGCCTTGTGAAAACACGGCTTCATAATTTTCACCGCCCTGTAAAGAAGGTTGATAAGCTGTTGACCAGAAAATATTATTATCGAGATCACGGATGTAACAAAAAGTTCCCCAATTATCACGGGTAGCGTCTTCACGCCAACGTGTAAGAGCCAGGTTTTTCCAACGACTATAACCGCCGCCCGAATTTGTTACCATTACATGATAGCGCCCATTTGACAATAATTGTATCTCGGGTGCAGGAGTTTGCGCTGTCTTAATAACACGCATAGGTGTTTCACTTCCTGAAACAACATTTATATCAGAAACATGTACACTGGGTGAATAAAAAGTGGTGACACGAGGTATTCTTTCCTGTAATAATAATAATGTTGCTTTGATCTGAACCTCTGATTGAAATCTTTTTTGCATTGGCTGATCAAGTAATAAATAAGCCAGAGATAAGAAGCTCATTCCCTGGTGATGCGCCATAAAAGATTTGATAATAGCACTGTTCTGTCTTCGCGGCAGGCGGGATGATGTAAAATCTATTGCTTCATAATAACCATATTTCCCTTCATACCCTTTTTCTTTTAAAACTTCAAGATTTCGGTATGCATCTTCAGGAGCTACCATTAATGCGAGAAATGATGAATAAGGAGAGATAACAAGATCTTCTCCCAAACCTCTTTTAAAGCCGAGTCCGGGAACACCGAATGCACGGTATTGATAGTTAAGCTCGCCATCTACCATATTATATCCTGACTCAGAGATACCCCATGGCACACCTCGTTTTCTTCCATAGTCAATTTGTTTTTGCACTACAGATCTATTCGTTTGATCAAGCAATGTATTTTCATAAGATGGCATTATTAAAAGGGGCATCAGGTATTCAAACATAGAACCGCTCCAGGAAAGAAGAACAGGTGATGTACCCAGGTTAGTAAGCTGACGGCCGAGGCCAAACCAACTTTCCTGGGGCAGCTTGCCTTGCGCAATAGCAACAAAAGTGGTCAACCTCGCTTCTGATGCAAGCAAGTCGTAAAAGCTATTATCTTTTCTGCGTTCATCAACGCTATAGCCAATTGATAATAAATGTTGAGATCTATCATACAGAAAATCATAATCCATATTGGAAAGCTGCAGACATTCCCTGGAAAGCCTTTCCATTATCAGGATTATTTCTTTTGCATGACGGCCAGCGGCAGTAATACCTGATCTGAAAACGTCAAGCCATTCATTTTCCTGTGCGCTGTTATCAGCAAAGTAATGTTTGTTGATAACAGATAATAAATTCATTTCTATTCTTGCGAGCTCGGAGAAAGTAGGAACCTCGCATACAGCATCAATGATTTTATCAAATTTTGATGTAGCAGTTGATTGCAGCACCCATGGCATGAATGTATTTATATCATCGTGTATATTTTTTATCTGGAGCGTAATTTTTCGTCCCCATTCATTTTCATTTGCCAGGCTTTCAGCTATTCTTGTAAAGGAAGAGTCCAGGTATTCTATAACGGTCTTTATTTCCCTGCATCCTGTAGGATTTTCTGCGTATATCTTTTCTAATTCTTTCAGAAATTGTTTCAGATCGTAATTCTCCGGAATTTCTTCTGCACATACCCTTACGGTATTAAGCAATCCATCGAATGTATTTTCATGAATGACTTTTCTGTCTGCAAGATCTAACAAACCTTGCTTCAACGTTATTAAGTGACCTGCAAGATTACCACTATCTACAGTTGATATATATCTTGGATTTAATGGTGAAAGAGAAATCGTATCATACCAGTTATACAAATGTCCACGGTACTTTTCCATTCGCTGCAGCGTACTGATGGTATTACTGATACGTTCAATAAACTTACCAGCGGTTATAAAACCAAAATCAAACGCAGTAAGATTAGAAAGCAAGTATAAGCCAATATTAGTAGGAGAGGTACGGTGTGCAGTTCTCTCTGCAGGAGTTTCCTGGTAGTTATCTGGTGGAAGATAATTATCATCCGGGCCAATAAAGTTTTCGAAGAATGCCCAGATCTTTCGTGCCTGTTTTTTAAGAAAGATATTCTGGGAGTAAGAAAGATCCGCTTGTTTTCTTTTAATCGGTAAGCTGGCCCACCATGCTATAAAAGGAGAAAGTGCCCATACGATCATTACAGGCATAGCCGTAATAAGAGTAAGAGGGGCATAGAAAGTAAAATAAATAAACAAACCTGTTGAAAGGACGGGGGCAAACCACATTGTCAGGTAAGTTTGAAAAAGTGTGCTGGCAGAATGATTGGATGAATTACTCGAAGCATTCCATTCAAGCAGTTTTTTGCCACTGATGAACATTCGCCAAAACGTAATAAGAATAGCATGTGTATATAGAAAGGCTTCATAAGGCAGGCAAATGAAATATAGAATGTGTTGAAAAAAACTATTCTTTGCTGAGCGAATAGAAAACATAGTATGCTGCCATAAAACAGCATCGTCAGGTTTCTTGTATAATTCCCAACAAAAAACAACAACAGGTGAAAGCATTATAATGACTGTAACTGCTAATGTCCAGAACCAACCGGCATCAGTAAATATCCAGCCGAATAACATCAATAATAAAAGTGACAATGCTACAAGGCTTCGGCGCAGATTATCAAATATTTTCAATCGGGAAAGAGACGAAAGTGGATTATGGTGAAGTTTTTTGTCTGCACCGGGAACAAATGGAAATATCCAACTCATAATCTGCCAATCACCTCTTACCCAACGATGTCGCCGGTTCATATCAGCATTATAGCGTGCAGGATATTCTTCATATAGTTGCACATCACTTATCAAGCCCGAGCGGGCATAACATCCTTCCAGTAAATCATGACTTAAAATCCTGTTATCGGGAAAACGATTTGCCAATGTTCGTTGAAATGCATCTACATCATATATGCCTTTACCAATAAAAGATCCTTCCTGGAAAAGATCCTGGTAAACATCGGATGTAGCACGGGTATATGGATCAGTACCCTGGTCATTTCCATGTATCCTTGCATAAAATGAATTATTAGTAAGTGGTAAGCTATTGGAAACACGGGGCTGAAGAATAGTATATCCTTCAACAATTCTTTGTTTCTTTTCTGAATATAAAGGATGGTTTAACGGATGAGCCGAAGTGCCAATCATTTGCCAGGCGGCATCTCTTGGAAGCTGTGTATCGGTATCAAGTGTTATCACATATTTTATAGTGCTGAAAATACTTTCATCTGCTATGATCATTGAAAAGCAATCTTTTGCTTTTCCCCGCAGCAATGCATTCAATTCTTCAAGCTTTCCACGTTTACGTTCATATCCCATCCATCTTTTTTCTTTTGCATTCCATTTCCGCGGACGATGAAAAAGAAAAAACACATCGTTTTTAGTACGATCATACTTTTTGTTTAGTGCAATTATTTTATCTCTTACAAAATTTAATAAAGGCGCATCTTCATGCATTGTCTCACTCTTAGCATCAGTAAAGTCAGTTAACAATGCAAAATGCAAATGTTCATTCCTGTTTGCAAGAAAGCGAACCTCAAGTCCTTCAATAAGATTTTCAGCATCCTGAATATTCGTAAGCAATGTTGGCACTACAACCAATGTGCTATATCCTGGTGGAATGCCTTTTGAAAAATCAAGGCGTGGTAGCAACCATGGGCGTGCAAGAACTGTAGCTAACCAATTGATCAATGTTATTGCCAGTTGGCTAGTAGCCACAATAGTCAATAAACTCCAGCCCGCAAACATCCATGTTTTTCCTTGCTCTGCATAGGCTTTAAGTAATAAGCCCCAGCTTGCAAGCGCTGTTAATAAAATAATGCCTGTCGAATAATAAAGAACCGGATGATTATTAAATATTTTCTTGAATAATTCAATACCAGAATATTTTGCTTTTACTTTTTTTTCAAGCGACGCCAGCCCTTTTCCTAATAAATAATACCCGACATGTGCTTTACGGTAATCGAGGTCTTTTTTTTCTACGTTTTCTTTTGTAAGGTCAATTGCTGCTTGTGCGACTTCGGTTTCTGATAAGTAACTTGATCTCGCAATTTTTTCTATTGCGTGTCTATACTGATCTCTCGTAAAAAAATCCATCTTTTCATAAATAGTGTCGTTATCCTGCTTGAGGATCTCTTCTACAACGCTGGTTGATTCAACAAACTCACGCCAATCATTTGTACTTAAAAACCGGAGGCTGTTTATGCTGTTACTGATAGAGACCTGGTCGGCAGCCTGGTTTTGATTTTCCTGGTGAATAAGTTCAGTCGTGGTTAATCCATTTTCAGACAATCGTTGCTCGATCCAACTTTGCGGCAAGGATAAAGAAGATCCTTTTTCCTGTAATCGTCTTGTCAATTCGGCAACAAACGAACTTATCATAGGAGGATCTGATCTTGCCATATCGGCGATTACTAATACAAGACTTTTAGGATCTTTTTCTACTGTTTCGATCATTTCATCTGCCCAATAGTTAGCTAATTTCTTATTGCTGATATCAATTGCTATTTGTATGGCTAATCGTCTCAGATTTTCAATCAATGCCAGCCTGAGCATAATGGGGATGGCCCATAGCTCTCCCAATTTTAAATTAGTGACCGTTTGGTAAGCTATAATAAAACCGGTTAAGCTCTTCAAATCAACTCTGCCATCGCTGTGAGATATAATTTCTAAAGCGATGTCATATACTCTTGGTAAACCTTCGGAAGGACCTTTGGCAAGTTTGGGTAAGGTCTTACTGTAACCTTTAGGCAAATGTTTTTTACCCGTATATATCTGTTCTTCTATAAGATAAAAATTATCGAGTAGCCATTCGGCTGCCGGCACTATTCTGCTGTTTTCTTTTACCAGTTCGCTTAATATTTTATGGACTTCAAGAAGTACATTTTCATTTTCAGCGAGCCGCTGTAAAAGCTCTTCGGATAAATTATGTGAAAGCTGGGCATGATTTTTTGCCAGCACTTTTGCATATTGTTCATTTTGCTCGGCAGAGAAAAGCTCAGCCCTTAGTGGGGGTTTTTCCTTGCTGTATTTATTAACCAGACTATTCCTGACAAATGGGGTAAGAATGTTTTTCTTAAGAGATGCAATGGCTTGGGGAAGCATTTCAAAGATGTCCTTCTGTTGATTTTTCCTTTGATATACTTTCATCTAAATAAAAATTTTCTAAGCGGCAATAAGGTATATGGCTGTGATGTAATTTATGCAAAAGGAATAACTCGGGGCCTCTGGAGGTGTTTTACTCTTTCAATTCTCTTCTCCTTTGCATTGTTGTATTTATTCTAAGACAATTATTATTCCGTTTTTAACCGTTGAAGTCGTGACAGCAGTCTTGTTTTTCAGAAAATGTGTGTAATTGACGAATGTGTAGGTAACATTTTCTACAATAAGAACACAGGGAGCTCATGATTGTTTGAATTGCCCATGAATAAAAAGCAAGCAAAACGTGGCATAATTTTTTTGACATTCTTACATTATTAACTGATCATTTTAAAAACAATACTATATGAAAAAGAATGGATCAACAACAAAAAAAATCACGAGGAGTAATGAGCATGTCGCTGCAGAACAGAATGAAAACACATTACTCGATGAGTTGTTTCATGATGAACTAAAAGATATTTATTGGGCAGAAAAACATCTCCTGAAAGCTTTGCCGAAACTTCAAAAAGCAGCAACATCTGAAGAATTGAAAAATGCGCTTAACGAACATCTTGAAATTACCCGTGAGCATGTAAGCAGATTGGAAAATGTTTTTGAAATATTAGGTCATAAGCCCCAGGCAAAGAAATGTGACGCAATGGAAGGATTAACCAAGGAAGGGGAGAAGGCAATTGAAGATACAGAAGACGGGACAGCAACAAGGGATGTGGCTCTTATTATTGCTGCTCAAAAAGTAGAGCATTATGAAATAGCAGCCTACGGCTCATTAGCACAACTGGCAAAAACAATGGGCAAGGAAGAAGTAAAAGATCTTCTTGGGCAAACCCTGAATGAAGAAAAAGAAGCTGACGAAAAACTTACAGAGATTGCCGAGAGTAGTGTGAACTATGAGTCTACTCAGGAAATGGAAGCGTAAAATTTATAAGGGGCTGATGTTTCAGCCCCATTTCTTAAATATAAAAAGTTGAATTTTGAAAAAGGATAGTTTATTATTTGCGACGATGTTCTTATTATTCATAGCCTGCTTTAGCAGTTGTTCTGTTGTTGAAGGCATTTTCAAAGCAGGAGTGTGGGTAGGCGTTTTGATTGTATTATTTATTATAGGGTTAATACTTTACCTGGTAACAAGAAAAAGGTAAGGTTTTAATAAGAACACTTTTAAATCAGGCAGCGTTATCCGGTTCTGCATTTTTATTTCCGGGTCCTGAAAATATATTCTCAATACCGTGCATAAAGTTTGATACAGGCCCATGCATTTTATTAGTTCTGTCATCTATCGTATCATCATTTAATATTTCACCTGTTTGTAATGCTGCCGGTAAATGTGATAATATATCTGCTCTTTGTGAGGACATATAATCCCTTACATTTAAAAGATTGGCGGATTTATTATTGGATATCTGTTCTTTTACCATTTTTACAGCTTCATCAGCAATGCCATGAACTCGTTGATCAACCTCAGCCTGGGGAAATTCCGAATAAGCTGCAATCTTACTAATCACTGCCGAAGCAGTTCCATCAAATATTCTTTCAAACCACCCGTTAGAAACACCAGTATTAAATATCCTTAATCCCTCATCGGTTTTAATGTATTTATAAAACCCGATCAAAACTGCAGGAATAGCAGCTTGTCCAAGCCTGGCGGATGGGGATGCGACATCGGTTTTAATTTCCTGTGTATTCGGGTCGATTTTTTGAAGTTGTGAATAACCCAGTTTTTCCTGGATGGTTTTTATTAAATTAAATGACATGGTAATAAGTTTTGTTTACAACAAGAGATAAAAGATTCATGCCAAAATTTTACGTTATAAAAAATTTGGGGTTATAATTCCACATTGACTCTAATTATAATGTCAATAAAATGAATTTAAACTGGCATGAAAATTTGTTTTATTCAGTAAACTATTTTTCAATCGAAAATTTAAAGTATGAAAAACAAATTTTTATGGTTGGTTTTACCATTGATCGTAATTGCTTGTAATAATGAAGCAAAGGATTCCACAGAAAAAGCGGATTCGGCAAATGCCGCTAACAGGGATACTGCAATTAATGAAAATAAAACTGTTATTGACGAGGGTAGCTCTTCTTTTCTTGTAAAAGCTGCTGATGGTGGAATGACGGAAGTGCAATTAGCCCAGTTAGCTCAGCAAAAGGCCGCATCGCAAAGAGTAAAAGACTTTAGCTCGATGATGATTCATGATCATTCAGATGCAAATGATAAGGTCAAAGCGCTGGCTTCACAAAAGAATGTTGTTTTGCCAACATCTATTAGTGATGACAATCAAAAAGCGATAGATGATATGAATAAGAAAACGGGAAAAGAATTTGATAAAGCATTTATGAATAAAATGGTTGATGATCATCAAAGCACCATCGACCTGTTTCAGAAAGCCATTAATGATGCAAAAGATCCGGATGTAAGCTCTTTTGCAGACAAAACATTAATGACTCTTCGGATGCATCTCGATTCTGCAAAGGCAGTCCGTAGCTCACTAAAATAATCCGTATGAATCCGTACCTTTCTTTTTTTTAAACGCCGGCCCCGGCATAATTAGAGATCAATATAACAGCATCAGACAAGGCTTCTATAGAATGTGATTCGTTAGAATGCAAGCTGATCAATTGTTTTTCCTTCATCTCAATATCGCCATCGATTGTATTAATTCTAATGGCGCCTTCAATAACCTGCAATGTGGCAAGACCTTCAATCTGGTTGTCCTTGATAACTGCATTTTTATGTAAAATGGTTACTACCATTGTAAGGTGTTCTGTTTTAAAAACAGTAATACCATTACGATCGTTTTTCTGCCAAGCGGGTTCTTCTTTGAGTTGCTGGATAAAAGCGGGAATATCGACAAAAACATACAAGGCATCCAGCACACGATCTCCTTTTGGGCGGTTAAGTGTCGCTTCATTTCTTTTTAGTTCCATAATTTTATTTTTATTGTTTAAAGTTGCTGCTTTAAATCTTGATCACTGCTCTTTTCGAATAAGAGATAAAAATTATGCCATCGATGATCGGGAAACACGGAGAAAAATCTACAGGGAATTCAAATGCTAATTATTAGTTTGCTTTTTATCTGAAATAAGCCTGTTTATCTTTGAAAGCATATCCATTATATCAAAAGGCTTGGCCATAAATTCATTAGCGCCGGCATCAAGGCAGATTTGTTTTGCATTAGGATGAGCAGAGATCATTATGATGGGCAGCGAAGAAGTGTTGGGGTTTTGTTTTAATGAAGTACAAATGTCAGTACCGTTAACACCGGATAGCAGCATGTCCATGATAATGAGATCCATTTGTTCAGTGGAGAGTATCTCTTCTGCTTTTTCAGCTCGGTCGGTTACGACTACCGAATAGCCTTTATACTCAAGCATCATCTTGATCATGATGCCTATATCCGGATCGTCATCCAATACCAGTATGCTAGAGTTAAGTGATCCCATCAGTTGGTTACGCCTTTCATTATGGTCGGATTTGTAAAATTATGTGTAAATTTTTTGTTTAAGATGTATCTATTTTTGATCAATAGGCAAGGTGATTGAAAAAACAGAACCTTTTCCTTTGGTACTTTCCACAGATATTGATCCATTGTGCCGTTGTATGATCTCTGCTGCAATAAACAAACCAATACCGAAACCGGGATAAGTTTGTTCGCTTTTGCCTTCCACACGATAGAACCGCTCAAATATTTTCCGGTGATCTTTTTTATCAATTCCAATTCCATGATCTACTACCCGGATCACTGCTTTCTTATTTTTTTCCATTACAAAAACTTCAACACTATCTGCTTCCGGGGAATATTTGATTGCATTTGTAAGAAGATTAAGCAGCACTTGTGCTATCCGATCTTTGTCGCCATAAATATTTTCTTCTAAGTCGTTATAAACAATAATTGCGTGGCTTGATGTTGTTTGTCTTACATCTTGTACTGTTTCCTCTACCAGGCTTCCCAGGTCAATGGCTGATTTACGTAGCTCAAGTTTGCCGGATTCTATTCTTGTCAGATCAAGTAATTCCGAGATCAGTCTTGTAAGTTTGGAAACCTGCTTTGCTATAGTATTAAGTGAAGCTTTAACTGTTGGCTTTGATGTTTTGAAATTTTCTTCATTCAATTCATCATAAATAGTCAGCAATAATTGTACATAACCTTTAATGGAAGTTATCGGGGTTTTCAGTTCATGGCTTGCCATTTTAATAAAATCGTCTTTACGTTCCTCCAGTTTTTTTATCTCCGTAATATCGGTTACCGATCCGGCATAGCCTGCAAAGTCTCCGTTGATATCATAATATGGAGATCCTTCCGTTAGATACCAGCGCAATTCACCGTCTGCTCTTTTTATTCTGAATTCAGTTCTGTAATTAGTCTTGGCTGCAAGTGCCTTTAAAAACTTGTTGTACGCTTTATCCCTGTCTTCATCTACCACGTAATTCATCCATCCATCACCTAATTGTTGATCCAATGAACCACCGGTCCATTCCATCCAGGTATCATTTACAAATGTATTTTGCGCATTTATATCAGTCATCCATAGTCCAACAGGCGAGGCATTGGAAATTGTTTTTAATCGCAACTCACTTTCCATTATTTTTTCTCTGAACTTTTGTTGTTCATCAATATCGATACAGGCGCTGATAAAACCATTGAATTCACCATTCGTGTCATAACGGGGCACTGAATTATCGGCAATCCAACGGTATTTGCCATCATGTCTTTTTAACCTGTATTCCGTATAAAATCCCCGTTTTTCACTAAAAGATTTATTGTAATTATCAATACATCTTTGTACATCTTCAGGATGCACATTTTTCAGCCATCCTTCATTACTTTCCTCCTCAAGTGTGCGACCGGTAAACTCCAGCCATGTCTTATTAAAAAAATCATCGAATTTATCATCACCGGACATCCAGATCATTACGGGCACATTATCTGCCATCGTGGTAAATAATTCGACACTATTTTTTAATTCAAGTTCTTGTTGTTTGTCTTCTGTAATATCCAGCACAGTTCCGATAAAGCGTTCGGGCTGATCCAATTGATTAAAAAATACTTTTCCCTGCGCTCTTATCCATCTCGGCTGCTTATCACTGTATCGCAGAATTCGGTATTGTATATCATAATTGCCATTGCTTCCGGGCTTCATGGCATTTTGGATCTCAGTTTGTGTAAAGTCAAAATCATCCGGGTGAATATGATTAGAAAAGAATTCAAAATTTACTTTCACACTGGCAGGTACATCATATATTTTTCTGCATTCATCTGACCAGGTTAGAGAGTCAGTTAATGGTAAATATTCCCAGGTGCCCAGTTTAGTAGACTGCACTGCCATTCTTAATCTTTCTTCACTGTCCTTTATTGATTGCTCAGCGTTTTTCTCTTCTGTTATATCCCGCATGTTCCCAATAAAACGTTCAGGCTGTTTATGATCGTCAAAATGAACTTTTCCATGCACCTGCAACCATCGTATTTGTTTATCAGATTCTCTTATAATCCTGTATTTCAATTGGAAATTATTATCCTTTCCATATGTCATTGCGTTTTTTACTTTCTCCTGCACAAGTTCCCTGTCATCAGCATAAGTATGTTCAATTACAAATTCATTGGTAGGCTCTTTATCATAAGCAAGGCCATAGATTTTTTTGCATTCATCTGACCAAATTAATTTTTTGGTAATCGGATGAAACTCCCACGTACCAAGTTGGGCAGACTCACTTGCCATTCTTAAACGTTCTTCACTTTCCCGTACCATTTCATTTAGTCTTGTCTGTGCGGTTATATCTCTGGCAATTTTTGAAACACCTATTATTTTACCGTTGCTATTTTTTATGGGTGAAATGGTAAGTGATATATCAAGTATTTTTTTGTCTTTGGTGATCCGTTTTGTTTCAAAATGTTCAATGCGTATTCCTTGTTTTAATTGAGCAAGAATCTTTGGCTCTTCCTCCAGGCGATCATCAGGAATAAGCTTAGTGACTGACTGACCGATTATTTCATCAGCTGTATAGCCAAACATTCTTTCGGCGGCTTCGTTCCAGCTTGTTATGATGCCTTCCAGGGTTTTACTAATAACAGCATCGGCTGAAGAGTGTATGATTGCCGCAAGCCAACCAAGTTTTTGTTCATTTGATTTGCTTTCTGTAACGTCGAGAAGCATGTTAACTGCTCCAGTAAGTTTACCGTTGTTTCCAAACAAAGGCATTGGATTAGGTAAAACATTCAAGCGGAAGCCATCTGGTCTTTCTACAATGATCTCTTCTCCTTTTATTGGCTGACCCGTTTTTAATGTCAAAGCCATTGGACATTCATCAAGAGGCAGAGGTGTTATTCCATCTGGTTGATATATTTTCCAGGAACCACACCAAAGATCTTTACCGATTTCCGGCTCTCTTCCCCACAATTCAGCAGCAGCTTTGTTATATGATAAAATGCGGCCTTCCTTATTGCAGGTATATAAAGCCACAGGCAGGCTTTCCATAAGTTTCCCGTAGTGAAATTCATTTTCCTGGGCTATATCACGTAAAAGGATAATACATCCATTTACATTTCCTGTCTCGTCTATATCCGGAGTAATAATTATTGTAAAAAAAAGACAACTGCTGTTGGTAGCAATTTCACTTTCATATTGAATTTCTATTCCCTTCATTGCCTTTTCTATTTGAGGGAACACTAGTCTGCCGATTGTTTCATTTGTTCGGATCGAACTACCGATAACAGAAGAAGTGAGATCAAAAAGGGCAGCAAAGGCTTTATTGAAATGAGAATACTCGTAACGACTGTTGATGTATGCAATGGGATCAGGCACCGTATCAAGCAATAAAGACCTTATATCTTTATCGATTGATGCAGGAATACTCCCACCATTATTACTAGCACCATTTTTTAATGAGTGCTTTACTTTCTGAAGCATGTTTTCATCGACGATTTTACCACAATCTCTATGCTTATTGTGGAGGTGGTATGTAAAATATTTACACAGACAGGTTTTCTTCTCTTACAATATTTCCTTTCTACTAAGCCTATTCAATTTCACTTATACCCAGAAAAAAATTCTTACTTACAAAGCCTGCATTTTTGTCAATTAAATTGGATTGCGGCACATTTGTTTTTTCAGTATTGATCTTAAAGGTTACGCCTTTTGATATATTGGTTTGTACCTGTAATGCTTTTGCTTTTTTATTACTCTGATGAATGATAAGTGAGTAAATAGCGGCTAACAGCAAAATCTGCTTCATTGATTTCAATTTTATGATCCCTGGAAAACTTTAGCGGACAAAAGGACCAGCCTTTTAATCCACATTATATCACAAAACATTATGCCAGAAAGAACTATGTGGTAACAGGATGAATTGGATTGATTTTTATTTGCTTTTGGGGAATTATTTGCACAACAGAGGCGATTAAGTCCATTTATTAATTTTTTTACAGATGCTTTAATTGATCAATGTCAAGACTATCCTCCTGGGATATAATTTCTTTCGGTGATCTTTTTTTGCTTACATGGTCATTATTTTAAAAATGAATTAATGAAAATGTAAGGATTTAATTTTCGCAAACATTATGCCTCCGGAAAAAACTGTGAATAAATTATAAACGATAAATTTTATCAGGAATGTTGGAATACTTTTTCTTTTAACTGCAGAATTGTTATTATAAAATAAAAAAGCCAGACTTTATTATAATAAAATCTGGCCGCAATTTATAGATCAATTAAAATCAGTAATCAGGTTTGGTAATTTTTTATTTTATTATAAAGGGTCTTCCTGTCAATCTTTAATAATTCTGCTGCTTTCTTTTTATTAAAATTTACTTGCTGAAGTACCGACATTATAGTTTCAAATTCAGCCTTGGTAGCTGCCTCCTTTAAATTTACTTCTTCCTTAGCCGAAGATTTTTGGTGTAAAGGTGAAGCGCTATTTTTTTCTTCGTTCAATTCAGAAAATGGACGACTATTAGTGATTTCCCACGGCAAGGAAGCGCTGGTTATTTTTTTACCTGGCTCAGTAAGCAATACTGCACGGCGAACAACATTTCTAAACTCACGCAGATTACCCGGCCATGAATATTGCAGGAAGGTTTGTAATACATCATCTTCAAAGCCCTGGATCTCTTTATTTAATTCGATCGTTGTTTTTTTCAAAAAGAAATCAGCGAATAAGAGAATATCTTCTTTGCGGCTTCTTAATGGGGGCAGGCTAATCGAGAACTCATTAAACCGGTGATAAAGATCTTCTCTGAATTTTCCTTTGCGGTATGCGTCTTGTAGGTTTTCATTAGATGCTACGATAATACGAACATCTACTTGTATCTCTTTATTACCACCAACTTTTTTGAATTTACGTTCCTGTATCACACGAAGCAATGTGGCCTGCACTTCCGAAGAAAGATTTCCTACTTCATCCAGGAAAAGTGTGCCACCATCGGCTAATTCAAAATGTCCTTCTTTATCCTGTAATGCCCCGGTGAATGCTCCTTTTACATGACCGAATAGCTCACTGCCGGAAAGTTCTTTTGACAAGGTGCCGCAATCCATTGCAACAAATGGCTTATTACGGCGATCACTAAGTTCATGAATAGTTTTAGCGATCACTTCTTTACCAGTTCCGCTTTCTCCGTAGAGAATAATGCTGTAATTGGTAGCAGCCACAATATCTACCTGGGCATACAAGGCTTCAGCTGCTGGAGATTGCCCAATAAAATACTCGCTGCTAACATTGGCAATCCTGCTTGCAGATGATTTTCCATTAAGACTTGAGAAACTTGGGGCTGTGGGTAGTTTTTTTAATACTGTTCCATTGGTCTCCTCTGATCTTTGTAATGCTTTTTTCAAAACATTCAAAACTTCGTCAGGTATTAATGGTTTGGTGATATAATCCAGGGCTCCAAGCTTGATCACTTCCACTGCCGTTTTTATATCAGAATAACCGGTAATGACCAAAACAATAACTTCCTGGTTGTGCTTTTTCAATGCAGATACAACATCCTTTCCTTCCATATCGCCCAGGCGATAATCACAAATAACCACATCAAATTTTTTCTCTGTAAACATGGCTATTCCTTTGTAGCCAGTGTGTGCTATCTCTGTGTCGTAACCATTTTTTGTAAGGAACCTCGATAGCACTGTGCACAAATCCATGTCGTCGTCAATAATCAGAATACTGTTTCTCATAATGTGGGGCGTTTAGTATGAAATTACAAATTGTGCAAGTAACATCAGCAATCAACTTGAAACAAAATCGTGCCGGAATTTTTATAAAATCTTTAGCCCCGTGGTATTAATAAAAATTTTGTTTGGCAGTATAATTGTCGCCTATTTCAAGGTGAAGAACGAATCCGAGATACATGAAGATGTCTTACAATATATACCGCTGAACTTTCCTAAAAAAATTAAAGCGCTAATTATTGAAGATGAAAAGGATATTAGCTATCTTCTTTCGGGCATTTTAAGTCAGCGAGGCATTACCACTGTTTCTGCAAGTTCTTTATCAGAGGCTGATCGTATTGACAAGGAGCTTCTACCTCAAATTATATTTCTTGATAATCATTTGCCTGACGGGTTAGGAATAAACTATATTTCTTCATTGAAAAAAAGATTTCCCGCTGCAAAAATTATCATGATAACGGCCCATGACAATTTAAGTGACCGGGAAAAAGCAAAAAATGAAGGTGTTGATTTTTTTATAACAAAACCATTTTCGAGGGATGTTATTTATAGAACTGTTGAACATGCAATCCCGTGAAATTCTACACAATGGGCAATAAATTCCCCTTGGCTAATTTTTCTGCCTCGTTATCCGCAATATTAAGTATAACTTGAAATGATGTGCCTTCTCCGGGTTTGCTATAAACTTTTATGTTGCCTCCATGATTAAGAATAATATTTTGGGTATTGGTAAGTCCAAGTCCATTTCCGTCTGATTTTGCAGTGAAGTATGGTTCAAATAATTTTTGTAAAGTATCGTCATCCATGCCAACACCGTTATCCTTAATCTCAATGATACATTTGCTTCCTTGTTTTTTTGTTTTTAGTAAAAGAACTCCTTTTTCCTTCTCCATAGCTTCGATTGCATTCACGATTATATTCAATAATGCAAGTTTTATTTTCTCTGCGTCTACCGATATATTGCATAATTCATTTGAATAGTCCTTTTCAATTTTAATATGTTTAAGTTCTATCCGGTCTCTTGCCATTTCCAGCGTTTCATCTACCAGTTGATTAACATCTATTTCAGTAAATATCAGTTGAACGAATCTTGTTGCATTAAGAAGGTCAGAAACTAATTGATTAATGCGATTGGCATTACGGCTCACCATTTCAAGCAACATTGTCGAATCTGGATTTGTGGTTGCCATTTCCTGCAATTGTTCTGTTGCCAGGGCAATGTTTGTAAGTGGATTTCTTACTTCATGCGCAATAGTGCGGGCAATACGGCCAGTGGCTGCAAATTTTTCTATTCTTTTTAATTCCTGGAGCTCTGTGCCGTACTGATCAGCTTTTTTATCCGATATTTCTCTTGCCTTACTTTGACGCTGATAAAGTATGATCGAATAAAGAAGAGTTATAACAGCTATCACTAATGAAGCAATGGTAATTAATACTGTATTGCTGAAAAAATTCGATAGCTTGGTTTTTCTTTCTAACATTAAAGACTCCTCCTCATTTTTCATTTTAGTGATATAAAGGCGTGTGCTATCCATTGTATTTTTAGTTAATTCCTGCTTTGCTTTCATATCATCAGTTATCACGAAGCCATTATTTTTAAATTCTGCAAGACCGGTAGAAATAAAGTCAAGTCTTTTATTCAGTAATCTATTTAATGTATCGAGCTTTTGTAGCTGGCTGCTATTACCCTGCATGAGAGCATGTAATGTATTGTAGGTTTTTGGTACGTCCTTCAGACTGTTTTCATACGGTGTTAAAAACCTTATATCTTTTGTAATAACATAGCCTCTTGCACCTGTTTCAGCATCTGTTATATTTCCTTTTAATTTTTCAAGATTGTTGAGAACCGTATACGTATGACTTACTCCATCTGCTTCAGCTGATAATTTTCGGACAATAAAAAAGATAAGAAAATAAGAAACCGATAATAAAAGAAAGGCGATAAGATATCCCGACCAAATCCTGTTTTTTAATGCACCTGTCATGTCCTTGCTATTATAAATACATCCAAAAATAACCGTTTACCATTCTACACATCAAAAAGGATATCCAATTCCAAGATTATAAATTATATTTTCCTGCCTCCATGCCTTATTATTCAATTTCATTTGGTTGATCACCCAGGGATTTTGCTCCCATGGTTTACGCAAAGGAAATCCCACATCAAAACGGATAATGAAAAGTGTAATATCAAACCTTATACCCACACCGGCATCTACTGCCAGTTGATTTAAAAATTTACTGGTAAATACACCACCTGGTTTATGTGTGTATGTGCTGTCATTCATCAGCCAAATGTTACCAGCATCGAGAAATATTGCACCATACAACGGTCCGTTGATCCGCATGCGGAATTCCGTATTCAATTCTAACTTCATGTCGCCTGTCTCGTCCGGTAAAAAGTTGCTGATGCCCGGATAGCGATAAGTGCCCGGCCCAACCGATCTGCTTCGGAATCCCCGAAGACTATTATTTCCTCCAACAAAGAATTGTTTTACAAAAGGCAATTGCACTGAATTACCATAAGGAACTCCAATACCAAGTATTATTCTATTGGCCCAGGTAGAATAAAGTCCAAGCTTTCGATAGTAGCGAAAATCAAATTCCGTTTTGATATATTGAGCAAACGGTACATTCCTGATCGTGACTTCTTTTCCATTTTTATAATCAGCACCTGAAAGAAGCCCTGCAATATTTCCTGAAAGATCTATAAGGGCATTGAAGTAATACATATCTCTTCTTTGCAAACCATTTGCCTGTTGGTTATTATTGAATTGATAAGTACCGCCAAGAATAAGTTGTTTTTGTACAGCTCTTGATAATAATGTATCGAGATGAATGAGACTATCATAAGTTGCCGTTACGTTTACCGGTTGTACATAAGTCACACTGAAAGGATAAAGCTCATGTTGTTTTTGAATACTTTCTTTCCACAAGTAACCATATGCTGCTCTAAAAGAATTGACTGTGTATAGTTGTTTCCTGTTTACTATATCATAACCTAATTGAATATTGGTTCGGGGTACATAGCCGCCCTTGTTTCTGAACTTTACAAAGGGAACAAAGAACCGGGGGACACTAAAATTAAATTCAGCCCCGGAACGATAAGTGTTATAACCACGCAAAGCTCCGCTGAATTGTGCATCTGTACCCACGTATGCACTCAGACTTATGTGTTCGCCTGCACGAAAAGCATTCCTGTTTCTCCAGTTTCCATTAATCACAGAACCATTCAGATTATTCGATCTCGTAATAGTAGTGAACTCGGCCTTTAATGATTTTTTTGGTAAAGGAGTCAAATAATAATATGCATCTAAAAATGCAGAATCAGAGCGGGGCACAACTTCAAACCTGTTTTTTACAAATTTGAACAGATTTAAATTAATAAGCCGGCTTAAACTTAGATTGTGATCTGTTCTATTATAAACATCACCCGGATCGAATTTCATCGATTCCGTAAAAAGTTTTGGTTTGAATTTTTTATCCTTGTCGACAACATAATAACCCTCATAAAACTCGGCATCAGATTTAAGCGTGTCAAACTGGGCGGTATTTAAACTATAATTACTATAGATGAAAACATCCTTTATCCTGTATATTTCTGCTGCATCCGCTGGAGTTGTTGATTTTACAGTAACATAGAGATCAACCTTGTGATCACCAATTGTACTGTCCGTACGTAACAGCAAATATTCAGGACTAAAAAAATAAAAACCTCGTTCTTTAAGCAATCCATCAATTCTTGTTCTTTCAGCTTTTATCACATCCAGATCAAACGGGCTACCGGGTTTCAATAAAGTTTTCTCCGATAGTTGCTGGATATTTTTGGATAAAGAACTGCTGTCCGTTGGGAAGTGAATGGCATTAATTTTATATTGATCACCTATTTGTGCCTTGTAAGTTGCATGTGCTTTACGACCTCTCAGTACCGTATCAGCTATTACCGCTGACCTGAAATAACCTTTATTTTCCAAATGACTTACCAATACTTTCAGGTTTTGCTCCAAGTCTACCTGGCTTAATAATACGGGAGGCTCACCATTTCGATCTCTTATTTTTCCAAAAAATGATTTTTCTTTTTTGTTATAAAATAAGTTGTAAATATTTAGCTTGAGCCGAAGACCCAAAAATTTTGAATTTGGTTTAGGTCTTGTCAATCCATCAAGATCTTCTCTGAGTATTTTTTTATCACGTACGGAAATATTGCTGCCACTTATTGTAACGGTTGCACCTGTATATAGTTTATCATCTTTTGGCAAATGCCGGGTGCTACCGCAGGATGCCAATAAAAAACAACCGGCGAATAAAATGATCACAAATTTTTTTTCTTCAATTATCATGGTAAAAAAGGGATCATCTTTTATTTTCTTTTACACGTATTTTTCTGCGTCGTAATAATTCACTTACCTTATCATAGTCAACAGTAATGATAAAACTTAGACCTGATTCAAGAATATAGCCATCAACAACACCTTCGTATTCATTTTTACGATAAAAACGTATCGCATACCTGCCATCCCTGCTAATAGCATAATTCACGGAAAGATTGCCGATAATATCACTTGCTTTTTGACTGCTGTTCTTTGGTCCCTCCAATTCAAAATTGCTACCTACTGTTACTGTCAATCTTTCATTTAATAACCGTTTACTTGCTCCAATATTCAGATCAGTTCTGGTACGGCGACTTCCTGTAGTGTAGTCATCTGTAGAAGTAACATCAAATGAAAGATCAACTCCGTCTATCAGACCTGCCGCTAATTGATTAAGCTGACCTGTTAGCAGTTTACTTACACTCTGTCTTGCATAAGAAGCGGCATTAAAGCCGGGGCCATTACTTTCAAGCGGATTTTGCCCGACAAACCGGTTTAAAAGTAAAAGAGAAAAAACCTGTTTATTTACTTCTCCCGGATCTTGTCTTAATTGCTCAAGCCTTGATTGTACCTGGGTAATGATATCATTGGACACTCCATAACTTTTATCTGAAGGCAATACAATATCAAAATCCACTTTCGGCTGTAGCAATTCACCGGTAAGATGCAACCTGACTTCAAAAGGAAGTTTTTGCAAATAAGTATTGCGAATAGCCATTGTTGATGCGGCTATCTGGTTTTGTACAAGATCAATAGGAGAAGTGTTGGCAATATAGGTGGCAGATACATCCAATGAAGCTTTAGTAGGTTCATTGAGCCAGGTTATCTTGCTACCTTTTTGAATATCGAAACGGCGATGCAGAAAGTTAAAAGTGATATCGTAAGAGCCTTTATCCAATTCATAATTGCCAACCAATGTTACTTTACCGCTTGGATCGATACCTGTAGAGATCTGGGCCTCGCCTTGTATATTCAGGAAATCTCCATTAGCCTCATCAATAATGATATTGAAAATGGCTTCTTTTTTTATTTCAATGTTCGTGGTAATATCAAGTCCGGTAACCGCTGATACATTAAGAGAGTCGTACTGTTTGAAAAGCGAATCATTGATGGTCGCATCCATATCTGTAAACTCTACTATGCCTTCTCTCTCAACTATGCCAGGTTCACGCTGCGGAATAACAAGAGAAAGATTTGTTCCATCTTCTACTATTACATTACCATCTACTCTTGGTTTTATCTCTGTTCCGCTAACATGTAATTCGGATGTAATGATCAATGAACCATAATAGATCTTGCTTTCTTTTTTTGTTGTATTTAAAATCTTGAAATCATTAGCCGCTACATTCAAATCGAAATTGTAGTTAGTGAAATTGGTAGTATTTACTTTACCATTTAATAACAATGTATTATTGGCAGTGTCTTTAATTACAAAATCATTGAAGGTTAAACCATTTTCTGTAAGGGTAAGCTTTTCGCCATCGATTCGGAATTGACTTCCCAGCATTGTTATTGCAAAACTTGCCCTATCAAAATTGATTGGCCCGTTGATCTTTGGATGCTTGGCCGAGCCATTGATGCTGATATTTCCATTTACACTGCCGGAAGCATTTTTCATGAAACCGGCAAGAGCTCCTTCCATACTATGCAGTTCCATTTTACGAATAGCAAGATTCAGATCAAGGGCTATATCGTTTGAACCTTGCGGTGCAAATGAGCCGGTGATGGCTATATCATTGCCCCTTCCTGTTATCGCAACATTGGTGTTGTAACGATCACCTGATTCATTATTTACCCTGATGTTTGCATTACCCAGCGTATCACCACGAAAACTAAGATCATTAATAGTAAGATCGCTGGTAAAAACAGGCTGTCTTAATATATTTTTCAATGCTATTGTTCCATTCATCGATCCGTTGGCAAGAATCGTATCTGATTTCATGAAACCAGTAATGGTTCCCAATTGGAAATTGCTAAAGGTTACATTAAGCACCTGCGATGTACTTTGAAGTGTGAGTTTCTGGTTGCCTTGCTGTAAAGAAAAATTATTGGCAATAATATTGTCTTTGGTAAAAGTGAGAGAGTTGTTGGGTGAAACTGCCCATCTTTGATAATTCAACATCAAACTATCACGAAGACTAAGAGTATAGTTGCCAGCTACAGGTTGAGTAAATATTCCACTCACTATATACTTATCTTTTCCATGAATATCATCTGAATTAAGGGCAAAGTCGATCTTATTATTGGAAGCAACTCCTGTAATCTCTGTATGATAAATATCAAACGAGACACTTTTCAGCCTGTCAACTGTGCCGTTAAATTGCAAGCCGTTGCCAGTTGTATTTACTTGCAACCGAAGCCCGCTTATATCATTTCCCATATAATCAATATGGGCAGTGTTCATAGTTGCATTCAACCCTTGCCCCGTGATCATAGTCCCTTCTGCATGTATTGGCTCAAATGATTTAAGGCCCGGCACAAATGCAGTTAATACAGGAGCATTAGCAACATCAACTACAAAAGATGCATGATATGGCTGTATATTATTTGTAGTTGCAGGAGCTACTGAAAAATAGGGCTGAATACTGTTCTGAATAATTATCCCGAGGTCTGTATATCGGTATTTACCGGTAAGGCTGGCATTGATAACGTCACTGTTAAGTTTCATAAATTGGGCAGTATCATTTTTACCGGAGACAAAATGAATCGTATCAAGTGGTAAACGATTGGTCCCTGAAACAAATAATGCCTGCGTTATAAAAACATCTGCATGTAACTCTTCTGTTGTCATCAGCGGAACATCTGCATTTATTTCACCCCGCATTATCACTGGTTGTGTGGTAAAATGTAATGCCTGCGCTTTCAAACTATCCAGCATGCCTTTTAATTTAAAAGAAGTGGAAGTCGCTGTGAAGTTGCCATTGATATTTCCATCGAAATCGATATTGGGATCATGTATATCCGTATATGCAGCAAATGATGATCCTTGTAAATTTCCGTTTAGGGTAATGTTTCTATAATCATAACCATTATAATAAACGGAATAGATATTGCCTTTAAATTTTACTGCCGCATCAGGGGTAAAACTTTTACCTGAAACAGCCATGTTTCCACTTATTTTTCCTAACTGCTTGTTTTTAATGATAGAGCCGATATTCAGCCCCATCGTTTTTACTTCTGCATTATAAGTAACAGCCTTCACATCCATGAGTTCAGTAAAACGACCTTGCACAGTGGCAGCGCCAACGGAAGAATTTACATTCAGGTCAGCATATAAGTTATTTATGGAGCCACTTAATGATCCATTCACATTCATTTCTTCTGGTAAGCTTATTTGTTCTGTTGATAAACGACTGCCTGTAAATAAAGCAATATCGCTTTGAGTTGTATGTAATCTTTGAATGTAAAGTTTGCCGCCCGTGCGTTTTGGATCAGTTGCAGAAGCCAATGAACCTTTGGCGCTAAGCTGTGTATTTTTTAGTCCCTGGAATTGAAGATCTCTTATGTACAATGATTGCAATGTACCGTCGCCCTGCAAGTTCAAATGCCAGACTGCATAAGGGTTGGCAAATGCAGGTTGGGAACGAAGTTGTGGCGCAAAGGCAAGTATGTCTTTAACCTGTACATAGCTATTAGCAATATCAGCATCAATTCTAATTTTTTCAGGATCATTAATAAGCGCATTGTAAGAATCATAGGTAAGCAAGGCATAGCGTTTTATTTCCGATCCCGGAGTTTTTAAATAAAGATCCTTGAGATATGCCTGGTTACTTGCATACAAAATGTCAGTTTGTAATTGTTCCAATACAAAACCACTTTGTTCTTTAAATGATGCTTCTCCAATTTTTGCAGCTATTGAATCCGTATTTAGTACAAAATCACTTGCCTTGAGGGTGAATGAATCTGCATTAAGATGTGCATAGTCAATGCCATGATTGGTTTTCGGTTTATTATCATCATCAAATTGAATATTGTTATTATCAAGATCAATTGATGCAATCCGCACATGCCAATCATTCATTGCCTGGCTCTTTATTTCCTGATTGATTTCCTTTTTTACAATTTTTGCCGCTTCTTTTTTTCCAAATCTTATTGCAGTAGTTGCATTACTGAGTGTGATGTTACTTACATCAATTATGCGATTAGTGAGATCCAGGTTCCGGGGTGTTATATTTAATTTCCCAAGATCAAGGTTTGTATAAAAGGCGGATACGTCATTCCCATAATTGACCTTGATATTTTTTAAATTGATCTCTTTTAAATTTAAGAACATCGGACTTGGAGCCTGGGCTTCTGCCATATCTTTTGCCAAAGGCTCCGGTGTGGCTAAAGGTTTTTGCTGATATATAATGGCAGTTAGCCCGTCAATATTTGTTATAGGAACATCAATAATAAGATTGTTTGGATCAAATTTATTTATGCTTGCATCAAGATGCTCTATCCAGGCTTCCATGTTGCTCCCGGTAAGCACATCTTTATAGAGTAGTCTTGTTTTATTAACAACTACTGATGGGATTGTAATAAAAAATGAAGAGGTGTCTTCTGGAGTTGTTTCAATAGAATCAGGCGGATTGAAAGCATTTATTACAAACTGGTAATTAAATATGGTATCGGGTAATTCTCTTTTTGCTTTCAGCGTGATATTATCCAGCTCTATTTTTTTAATGTCAACGGCTCCGTTAAAAATAAGTTTGAATAAATTAATGTTGGCTGATAAGCTACCTCCCGAGATCAGCGTGTCTTTTTGCTGATCCTCGATATATACATTTTTAAGGATGATCTTTTCCGGTAAACCAACATAAATGTGTCCGACACTTACTTTAGTCTGTAATTTTTTTTCAAGCCATGTAACGGCTTTTTTACGAACAAGATTTTGTACAGGAGGGGTTTGTAATAATAAAATAAGTACAAGGACAAAAAGAATCAGAAAGAGAACAGTTTTTAAAACTATTCTTGCCATACGATTTACGAATCGTCTTCTCTTAACTGGCTTGTCCATTCAGCAATAATTATCTTGTTAGTTGTGCGCAGGGTGCTGCCTTAGCAGACTTTCATTATATAGAAAATATCGTGCCTGCCATAAATAAAAAAGGGAGCCGTTGACTCCCATTAATGATAATCAGTGGAAAAATACCGGTTTTACTGATAGCCTGATCGGTAAGATTTCTGATATATTACGCTGTGGATTTTTTTCTTGAAGAACTCTTTTTCTTAGGCACTTTAGCGCCTTCTTTACGAGCTTCAGAAAGACCGATTGCAATTGCTTGCTTGCGGCTGGTTACTTTTTTTCCGCTCCTTCCACTTTTCAATTGGCCACGTTTTTTCTCATGCATGGCTTTTTCCACTTTTTCACTTGCTTTTTTTGAATACTTTGCCATAGTCTATGATTTAGTTTTTGATTCCTGGATTGATTTAGGAGTAGTGATCACTCCCTGCAAACAAAATATTAATGCAAAAAGCGCTAACGTATGTATTAGGGTACCGGCTCCAATAAAAAAGAAACCTATTATCCATGCTGTGAAGAATATCCCCGCTGTTATAAATAACATGTTTTTCATCATGATCTGATTTTTATTGTGTATTGAAATAATTGTGCCAGTAATATTTTCACTACAAAAAGTATTACACATGAAGCTATTGCGGGATAATAATTTTTTATGGTCGACATTTTGCTTTCTTATGAACGCATGAATTTGCATTCCTCTTATCCTTATTGGTTATTGCGTCATGGAATTGTTAATAGTTATCCTTCACTTGATCGTGACGTTAAAACAGAAGTAGCTGTTGTCGGTGCAGGCATTAGTGGATCACTTATCGCCTGGCATTTATGTCGTGCAGGTTTTAAAGTAATAATTGTCGATCGCCGGCATGCAGGAATGGGAAGCACTGCTGCTAATACATCTCTTTTGCAATATGAACTTGATGTGCCTCTGCATAAATTGATAAATAAAATAGGGGAAAAAAATGCAGTGAAAAGCTATTTGTTGTGTAGAGAAGCTATTTATAAACTTGAAAATATTTGCCATGAATTAAATGATCCTGCTGTATTTGCCAGGAAGCCCAGTTTTCAATTTGCATCATTTAAAAAAGATGAACCTGCTATTCGGAAAGAATATGAGCTGAGAAAAAAAATCGGCTTGGATATTCGCTTGTTAGAAAAAAAAGAAATTGATGAAAAATTCGGCATTCGAAAAAACATGGGTTTGCTTTCGGCAGATGCTGCAGAAGCCGATGCCTATAAGATCACTCATCTTTTATTGTTTAAATGTATAGGCGAAGGCGCTTTGGTCTATGATCATACGGAAGTTTCGGATATTCATCATTATAAAAAAGGAGTAAAACTATTGACCAGTAGCGGTAAAAAAATAATAGCTAATAAGCTGGTGATTGCCTGCGGTTATGAATCCCAACGATATGTAACAAAAAAAATCGAACAGCTCAATTCGACATTTGCTATTGCGAGTGAGCCTTTAAACAAAAAGAAATTTTGGTATAAAAATTCCCTGATCTGGGAAACAAGCATTCCTTATTTATATATGCGTACCACGGGTGATAACCGTATTATAGTTGGCGGGAAAGATATTGCCGGTTCTGATCCTGTTAAAAGAGATGCACTACTGGTTTATAAATCAAGGACGTTGGAAAAGGCTTTTAAAAAATTATTCCCCACTATAGATTTTAAAACTGATTTTAGATGGGCAGGAACATTTGCAACTACAGCGGATGGGCTCCCGGTCATCGGATCAATGCCTGAAAGATCAGATACTTATTTTGCATTGGGGTCAGGCGGCAATGGCACTACTTTTAGCGTAGTTGCTGCAGAGATTATAAGGGATATGCTGCTTTCAAAAAAAAATACTGATGCAGGAATTTTTTCTTTTAAACGATTATGATCAGGCCCGGAGTTGTTCTAACTTTTTTTCATCCCCGAATTCGCAGATAAATTTTTGTCTCAACCATGATGAATTTCCTTTGGTTTGACGGACAAACCAACATACTTTCAGCATTTCGACGGAAAGTATGCGATTATTATTTTGCACTTCTTCAGAAACCCTTCCTGTAATGTACAGGTAATCTTCATGATATTTCTGAATAAGATTTACATTTTTGTTTCTTAGTTTATAACCATTGTATTCATCGATTACTATGCAATTCAGTGATGTGTCTTCATTCACACTGACTTTAACCGGCACAGCCATTTGCTGATCTTTTTCATGGAATCGTAGAAGGCCACATTGGATATTGCTGATACGTTTTTTTATCAGCAATAAAGATTTGTTTTTATTCATATAGATGATTGTGGTAGTCTTGTAAGAACAGGTTTTGAATGACGATGAAAAGCAACGGTTTTCAATAACCAATTGTATCCGTTCTCAAGTGCCATTTCTAATTTATTTTTCTTTCTTTCTTCGGGCTCTACATATTCCACGTTAGTCATTGACATTTTAATAAGTACCGGTTTTTCATTTATACTTTTAGCTGTATCCTTCATTACGTCTACATTAGCCGCACTGCTCATGATCGTAGCTTTGCCACTTATTTCAAGAAAAAAAGAAACTCCTTTGCGATAAAACTTCAGGCGGGCAGGAAAGGTCTGTTCGCATTCGCTTACAAACTGTACCGGCCTCTTTGAGAAAAACCATAATTGTCCTTCATCATCGACACGTATAGCTGTTACAATATTATTAGGCATTTTCACCACTTCATTGCTCATGCTGTACATGATAGCGCTTCGCACCTGGTATATCTTTTCACGTATGAATTGTAAATTGGAATCGGTTGCCATAACTTTCATTTTGCTGTATTAGTTCAAATGTGATACCAAGATTTTTAAGATATAATTCACAAGACAGAATCTTATTTTCTGAGCAAATTTTTCCACATCATCTATCTTTCTGTTTTCCGTTTTGAATACAAAATTTTCGATGGCATAATTTTTTCTTTTTCACATCATGTTCATATCTATTATGGATAATTAGTGCTCAGGCATTAGGTTGAGAAATCAATAGCCTGGCAGTTTTAGGTTCCTTTTAAGAAAGGAATATTGCAAGAAAGCTTCTGGCAGCCAGAAGCTTTCTTATTTCACGGGATGATTTAAAAATTATTATTTGTGTCAGAGAATAAGTTATCACATAAGCAAATATTAAAGATAGACAAGGATCATAAAAGAGCAGCAGCGGCAGCTAATCTTATTTATGTAAATAATAATGATATGGCTGGTATAAGCAGGGTTAAAAAAGGGAAAGGGTATTGTTATTATTATAAAAATGAAATAGTATCCGATGAAGAAACATTAAAACGAATTAAAAAACTAGCCATTCCGCCTTCGTGGAGTAATGTGTGGATATGCGCCTCGGCAAATGGGCATATACAAGCTACAGGTCTTGACCTAAATAAGCGAAAACAATATCGTTATCATACCGATTGGAATTTGCTTCGGGGTGAAACAAAATTTCATCGCTTATATGAGTTTGGAAAAACACTGCCTCTGTTACGGAAGAAAATTTCATCAGATATAAACAGCCCGCAATTATCGGCAGATAAGGTATTGGCTACAGCTATTAGAATAATGGAAGAAACTTATATCCGTGTTGGCAATAATGACTATGAGAAACTGTATGGCTCATATGGCCTTACCACATTAAAAGATCAGCATGTGAGTATTAAAAAGGATGAGATCTCTTTTTCATTTACAGGCAAAAAAGGGATTGATCATAGTATTAAATTAAAAAATAAAAAACTTGCAAGCATCGTAAAACAATGCAGAGATATACCGGGCCGGCAATTATTTCAATATTATGATGAGCAGGGAAATAGAAAACATATCGACTCAGGAATGCTGAATGCCTATATCAAAAATGCGACAGGATCTGATTTTTCTGCAAAAGATTTCAGAACATGGGCCGGTTCGCTGCAGGCGATCCAATGTTTTCGTTCGATTAGGAATTGGGAAACGGAGGCAGAAAAGAAAAAAAATATTATTGCCGTGCTTGATACCGTTAGCGCTAAGCTAGGCAATAGTCCTGCTATTTGTAAAAAATATTACGTTCATCCCGGCTTGATCCGGTTATATGAAGAAAAAAAACTGCATTCATTTCTTTCTAAACTTGCTCCGGAAAAGCATTCATCACAGCAAGGGCTTTCTTCAGCAGAAAAAACCCTTCTTCAGATATTAAGACGATGTTTCTAAAAAGAAATCCACTTTTTTAATGCTGGTACGATTTTTAGCCCTTATATAAAAAAGTTATGCGAAACGTAACGAATAAAAAAACATTGAGGCCTAATGGAGCAGCAAATGTTCGCTATAATATAAGTAAACACAGGCCTGAGATCAGGGACGATCTTGATAGCAGGGAAGGAGAAGAGCAGAATTTTAAAGGAGATGATATCACACATAATCGCAAGTCACGACGTAGTAAAAAGCATTCAGCAAATAATTAGTGTGTAGAAAAAAATACTCTCGGGAAATTTAAGATTAATTAAAAAACAAAATGGAATATTTATGAAAACAAATGAAAAAACATCAGAGATCCTGAATGATCTTATACAGATCAATAATGACAGGGTAGAAGGTTATGAAAAAGCCGCGAATGAAACTGATATTAAAGATGTGGATCTTCGTTCGATTTTTTCAGAATTTGCTTCCGATAGCCGTCGGTACGCTAATGAGCTTACAAGATTTGTAAGTACTGAACCGGCAGAAGGCACCACAGTACGTGGAAAAATATACAGAGTATGGATGGATGTAAAGGCTACATTTTCAGGAAAAGATAGAAAGGCTATTCTTGCTTCATGCGAATTTGGTGAAGATGCCGCACAGCGGGCATACGATTCGGCTTTGGCAAGTGATGCAGATTTACCGGTAGAAGTGAGACAAACAATAATGGAGCAAAAAAGCAGCTTGAAAAAATCCCATGACAGGATAAAAAGAATGCGGGATAGCCAACCTGCATAGAATTAAAATTTTGAATGCACGGCGCTAACCGTGCATTCTTATTAAATAGATAATTATGGAAACAACAACAGAGGAAATGAAAACACTGGCGTCATGCATTAACAAAATGACGGTGGAAGGTTATACTGAAGATTACAAAGTGAATGAATCATCACAACTTGTTTCGCTAAGAGATGAGAAAAATTATTCGCCGGATGAGGTACATATTGTAAACTTTTACAGGTTCGAGGGCGCAAGTGATCCTGCTGATAATTCTATTTTATATGTGATAGAAACCGATGATGGAAAAAAGGGAACCTTAATTGATGCGTATGGGCCGTATGCCGATCCGCAAGTTTCCAAATTCATTAAAAGGGTTGAAGATATTTCCAAAAAAACAAATAAAGAAGAATGATACTGCAGCAAACTGATAGTTATATCAAGAGTTGTATGAAGGCATGGCTGCTTTGTCAATCATGTATACATGCAGAAACGATAAGCAATCATCCAAAAAAAATGCTTATTGAAAAATGTAAAACATGTTCCAGCGCTTGTTTTGGAGTGGTAGGAAGACTTATATCCCATGCGGAGGACATACAGGAATATGCTTTCAGATGCTTACTTGATTGCCAGGAATGCTATAATGAATGTGAAAAATATTCCAGCATTGAAGACATCGAATACTGCGGTCTTGTATGCATTAGTTGTGCAGATGCAGTAAAGGACCTGCTTCTTAATTCCAATCTCAATTAATATTTTAATTTCTAAGATGCTTTTCGCTTTGATGATGAATCAAGGCTTGCCTTCAATTGCTCCATCAAATCACGACCGCGGGAATGTACAACACGCAATGCAGGGGCAGCAATCTTTTTTCCTTTTGCTTTATCATGGATAACCTTTAGCAACTTGGAAGAATAAGTGTCTTTATATTTTCCAATATCAAATTCAGTAGATAGCTGGTTAATGAGCTGGATTGCCATTTTCAACTCGCCGGGTTTACTTTCAGTATGTGTCACTTTTATTTCCTCCGGGCTTCTGATCTCTTCCTGGAAACGGATCTTATTAAGGATAAGAATATCTTCTGCCGGCCTGATGATCACAAGACTTTCCCTGTTACGCAGTACAAAGCTCCCCAAACCAACCTTCCCGGTTTTTTCTAAAGCGTCCCGCAATAAGGCATAGGCTTTAACCCCTGATTTTTCAGGCTGCAAGTAATAAGGAGTTTCATAATAGATACTGTCTATTTCTTTTTCTTCGATAAACTCTTCAATGCCGATCAGCTTATTTTTTTCGGGACTCGCTTTTTCAAAATCTTCATTGCTTAAAACAATATAACGGTCGTCCATTTTATATCCACGTACAATATTTTCCCAGGCTACTTCTTTGCCAGTATTGGCATTTACTCGTTTAAATTTAATATTAGCGTGATCTTTTTTGTCCAGCATATCAAGGTCAAGTTCACTTTGCTGAACAGCGCTGTAAAGCTTTACAGGAATGTTTACGAGGCCAAAGCCAATAGCTCCACTCCATATTGCTCTCATGGTAATTTTTAGTTAGTATAAGAAATTCTTATGCCACAGTATAAAAAAAGACCGGCGTAGTTAACGCCGGTCAGCCCCTGATATGTGATTTGCCCCGTTTTAAACATCTATATTTCCAGGCGACCGCCTGCCAAATAATAATGATAATATGAACAATACAATAAAAATGAAGAATAATATTTTAGCAATTGAGGCGGCACCTGCTGCAATACCAAAGAATCCAAATACTCCGGCAATGATTGCAATTACCAGAAAAATTATCGTCCAACGTAACATAGTTTTGAATTTTAGTTAAACAATGTGTTTTACATTTCCATTTTTGTAGGGTACTGATAAGTTCACTATTATTCTTGAAAAATTCATGCCGTAAATTTCCGAGCACCAAAACATAATTATTCACATAGATTTTGTGGAATTTTTTGCCGGAAAGCCCTTTCTGATACACAGAAAAGCAAATATTAGCTGGTATAAAATTTTCTATTCCATAACTATTATGCAAAAAGGTGGAACAAAAAGGGGGCTTCGAAAAGCACAACAACAAAAAAGACCTGGTTTAGAAAGAAAAATGAGGCCGCATCCTGTATTTGATTATCCTAAAATAAAAGGATCCGGGAAATTAAAAAATAAGATCGCATTTATAAGTGGCGGAGATAGTGGTATAGGTAAGGCGGTCGCTATTTTATTTGCGAAGGAAGGTGCTGATATTGCTATCGCTTATCTAAATGAACATAAAGATGCAAAAGAAACAAAAACAATAATTGAGAAAAATTATGGACGTAATTGTTTATTGATCCCCGGCGATCTGTCCCAAGAAAAGCATTGTATAGCAGCTGTATCAAAGACTGTAAAAAAATATGATCGTATTGACATATTGGTTAACAATGCAGCTAAACATTATGAAAATAAACGGTTGGAAGAATTAACATCAAAGGAATTAATGCAAACATTCCAACTAAATATTCTTTCTTTTTTTTGGGTTACAAAAGCTGCTTTGCCTTATATGAAAAAAGGAAGTTGTATTATTAATTCTGCATCAGTAACGGCTTATAGGGGAAGTGGAAGCCTATTGGATTATTCTTCAACTAAAGGGGCTATTGTATCTTTTACAAGAAGTCTTTCGTCTAATCTTGTTGAAAAAGGAATAAGAGTAAACGGAGTGGCGCCGGGCCCTATATGGACTCCTTTAATCCCATCAAGTTTTCCCGGAAAAAAAGTAGCACAACATGGAAGTGATGCTCCAATGAAACGGGCAGGAGAGCCGGTAGAAATAGCTCCATCATATCTCTTTCTTGCATCGTCTGATTCAAGCTACATGAGCGGCCAATTTCTGCATCCTAACGGAGGAGAGATCATCAATGGATAAAAAAATCACGATGCAAATTTTACAATATCAATAAATGATAATTGTTTGTTTGCATCGTGAGAAGTTTCCGAGATACGAAAGCTACATTGTCGCCTCTTGTGCAGAATTAAATTTCTGTTTTGTAAAGTCTTTTCCTTTCTTTAAAAGATTTGCAAAACTATCAGCCCAATCGCCTGTTGTACGTTTAATAAGCTTGCGGGTTTCACTTCCCTTATCAGGTGCCATCAGCAAACCAATTACTACACCTGCAGCGGCAGCGCCGAGTATTCCTAATACTATTTTACCTCTGATTGTCATAGATGTCTATTTAAGATTAATAATGTTGGATAATAATAAGGAGTAAAAACCGTACCAAAACTTTAATTGAGGTAAGACGAGATGTCTTTCGATAATGTTATATCCCCGAATACGACCCTGCTGCGGAATGCTTTTTGTGACCCGGATAGTATAGTTAAAACAAAGGAGGGTGATATGAAAACATGGAAATATTTACAGGGAATGTTTGCAGCCATTTTAATTGTTGGTTGCTCAAGTCCTGTATATGTTCAAAAGGATGATACTGTTAACCTGAATAATTACCATACATACATGTGGGTAGATACAAGGGCAAATGAGAGTGATAAGTCTTCAAAAGCTACAGCTTATGCGGATATAAGCATTCATAATTCGGTAAATGCAGAATTGCGCAAATTAGGTTGGAGAGAAGTAGGCGATAATCCGGATGCGTTAGTGAGTTATGATGTATTGGTTGAAAGGTCAACCGATCAAAGATCAGATCCGGTGTATTCCCATTCGTTTACACGTATGTATTATAATCCTTATACCCGACGTTGGGGAACTATCTATTATCCATCTCAATTTTTAGGATACCAAACTTATGATGTGCCAGTTAAGGAGGGAACGATTACTATTTCAATAGTAGATAGCAGGTCAGACAAAGTTGTATGGCAAGGATGGACAACAGAAAATTTAAATTATTCACGACTTACCGAAAATGAAATAGACAGAAGTGTAAGAAATATTTTCAACAAATTTGATGTAGCGTCGAGGTAAGAAGAATATAGAGATAAGAGGAATATATTGATGAACAAAAAAGTGCTTGTTATTACAGGCACTTTTTTTATTAATTTAAATGGTATAAAAATTATTGTCGTCGTTTCTAAAATCAGCATCTTTGCATCCCTTTTTTGACTCCGTAGCTCAGTTGGTAGAGCTACTGACTCTTAATCAGTAGGTCCAGGGTTCGAGTCCCTGCGGGGTCACCAGGTTTTATCTTTCAAGCTTTATTTCTCCCAGGTCGGTGGCTACGCCTTCATTTACCAATATATTATCTCTGCCGGCATTTTTATAGGGAGGTTTTGCTTCGATAAGAACATTATAATTACCAGGTTTAACATCAGGAATTACAAACACTCCTTCATTAATTACACTACGGAATGAATCAGTGGCAGATATGGCCCAGGCTCTTGTTGCCCCATCAGGAGGATTGACAGTGCCTTTGATAGACCCTGCGGGGAACTTGATAAAAGAACAGACTATAAATAAAGTCAGAAAAATCAAAGTAGCTAATCGGACATTTTTCATGTTGATAGATTTGATGATTAGCAATGGATTTCAACCTAGGTGATGGCAACTATAATGCCATAGGAGGGGAGGAAGGCAAATACTTCTTTATCAAAAATCTCTGGCGAGATAAAATTTATTTTTTTCGATCAACTTGCCATCTTCATAAAGCTCAAATTTAAACCAGCCTCCATGATAGAAATTTGTTTTATCTATCCTGAATGTCTTTTCTTTAATGTCTTTTAATTCAAATAGAAACTCTTCATCATCAAAAAATTTAATGGAATATTTTTTCCCTGCTTTGCCCGCAGCCAGGTTTTCGTTTTCGGGCAGGTCGATCTTTACATAACCATCTTTGTATGTATATACATATTTTGATGCAACAAAGCCAAGAGGTTTATTTTTCACATCCAGAGAAGGTAAACCAGTATTTAAATTACCCAATGAATCTTTAATACCGGTAACATCGAGGCGGTCTTTTTTGCCAATACTTGCCATCGTATCAAGCACGGGTCTTTTAGCATCGCTAAAAAGATAAACTCCTTTATCCAATAAAATAAAAAGACGATAAAACATGTGATCATTGGTAGCTTTTGTATCTGCGAATCCATTTTGCGGAGTTGTGGGGTCGGGAACGCTAAGAATTGTTTTGTATTTAGTAAGACTATCAAAAGATCGTTGAATACTTATCTGCTTTATTGATTCAAAAGTATTGGTCCAGCTTACAATAATGCGGTTATCTCCAACATTTTTTACGGAAAACTTAGGAAGCGTATCCTGTGCCTGCAAGAGCTGGCAGGCAAGTGTCAGAAATAAAACGCACAGGGACAGTTTTTTCATAATGCTACAACGAAAAAAGGATTGGATTCTTATTAATCAGGCAAAGATAAGCGGTAAATTAAAATATTAACTTTCCCTCTTTCAACGAGGCATTTCCCTGGAGCCCACCACTATGGATAACTAATAATTTGCTGCCAGATAAAAAGAAATTATTTCTTATAAGATCAATAACGCCGTAGAATAGTTTACCGGTATAAACAAAATCAGAAGGAATATTTGTTTGCCGGTAAAATTCATTCATGGAAGTAATTAGTTCTACTGTGTGTTTTGCATAGCCGCCAAAATGATAATCATGAATGATCTGAAAACTTTTTTCTTCATTAATCAATAACTCTCTTATTTTTCCATTAAGGGAAACATTATTTTTCAATACACTTATTCCAATCGTTTTTTGTAAGGTTGCAGTTCTATTAGTAAGGCCTGCTATCATAGTGCCTGTTCCAACTGCACAACATATATGAGTATAGCTTTGAAAATCGACTGCATCAAGGATCGTGGCTGCCCCTTCGGCTCCTTTAACTCCATAACCTCCTTCATTAATTATATAGTGATCACTTTCATTGAGCTGAATTGGTATTTTCTTTCTGCGATAGTCCTCCCGACTTATAAAGATCAATTCCATCCCGAATTCTTTTGCCTGCCTTAATGTAGGAGAGAGATCAACGGTTTCTTCACCCCGGATAATTCCCAAAGAATTAATTCCAATTTCTTTGGAGGCTGCTGCAGTTGCAACAATATGATTAGACCAAGCGCCGCCAAATGTCACTATAGTTTTTTTGTTTTGCCGGATCGCATCTTCGAAATAGTAGCGAAGTTTGAACCATTTGTTGCCGGAGATAACCGGATGGACTTTATCTAATCGTAAAACAGATGCTTCGACATTTTTTTTAGAAAGCAAGTCCAACGATATTTTCTCTGGTGCAATATTTGGAATAGGAATGAAAGGCATTAAAAAATCATTGTAGCGAATTTACTTTTATTTTCGTGCCTCAATTTTTAAAGCATTATGCAACCAACATTGGTAATATTAGCAGCGGGCATGGCTTCACGTTATGGCAGTATGAAACAGGTGCAGGAATTTGGCCCCGGTGGAGAGACCATCATGGATTATTCTATTTATGATGCTATTCGTGCCGGCTTCGGTAAGATCGTGTTTATTATCCGAAAAAATTTTGAAGAAGATTTTAGAAAAATATTTGAACCGAAATTGAAAGGTCGTATTGCATTCGAGTATGTTCACCAGGAAATGGATATGTTTATTGGTGGATTTAATCTCCCTGCTGACAGAACCAAGCCCTGGGGTACAGCACACGCAGTACTTTGCGCCAAGAATGCAGTAAACGAACCTTTCGCAGTTATTAATGCTGATGATTTTTACGGGCAAAATGCATTTGAGAAAGCAGCCCAGTTTTTAAATAAGGAATGTACTCCTGATCGATGGGCAATTATTGGCTATGATCTTTTAAAAACTTTGTCTGACAATGGCACGGTAAATCGCGGAGTATGTGAAGTAGATGCAGCGGGTAATCTTACTTCAATTGTCGAACGCATTAATCTTTCACGATCCGGTGATAAGGTGATATGCGATGATGATAAGGAACCAAAAGAACTTGATTTGAATACAAGTGTATCGATGAACTTCTGGTGTTTTGATCCTTCAGCATTTTCATTTATTGAAAAAATGTTTGGTCAATTTTTAGCAGAAAATATTTATAAGCCAAAAGCAGAATTTTTTATTCCTATCGTTGGCGATGAATTTATTAAAGAAGGAGGTGTTATCAAAGTGATACCGACGCCTGCTCCATGGTTTGGTGTTACTTATAAAGAAGATGCCCCTGAAGTTGAAAGAAGCTTAAATGACCTAGTACAAAAAGGAGAATATCCCGGACGGTTGTGGACTTAGAATTTATCACCTTTTACCATAAATACATAATCCTGTATTTTCTTTACTTGCTGAACTTTATTCATTCCGGCCAGCGATGTTTTTGTTGAAAGCTTTACATTTTTGTAAAGAGGATTCTTTTTTAATTCATCCATTACACGATAAATGTATTTTGATTGAACTGCAAATACAGCGCCTTCTGTTTGTGTTTCCTTGGCGCTTAATATGCCGATCACTTCACCATCGTGATTAAATATAGGGCCACCGCTATTACCGGGATTAGCGGCTATTGCTATCTGGCAACTCAACGTATCACCATTGAAACCGGTCTTAGCGCTTTTATAACCTTCACCATATACTATCTCATCTCTTGGAAAACCAAGAGTGAAAATTGGCTCAGCAAGATCTGATGTCGTTTTACTAATACCATACGGAAGAGCAGATGATTTGAAACGATCGTCGTCAATTTTAATAATAGCTATGTCCCGGGCCACATCAAGTCTTACCACAAACGCCTTGAATTGCTCTTCTTTATTATTTTGAACATAGATATTCCTTGAATTTTTTACTACATGCGCATTAGTGATCATTAAACCCTTTGCATCAATTAAAAAACCTGTTCCGTTATAACGCACCGGTGTGGATATGATAGATTGTTGAGTTTTTTCCTTAACAGCAGTTTCTATAGCTTGTTGTTTTTCGCCTAAGGCTTTTTGAGTTTGTTTAATATCCTTTACATCCTGTACTAATTCCTGCACTTTTGGGTCCTTATTTATTGGAGTAACGGAATTAAAAAGCACAGATAATCCAATAGCAGTAATGCCTGCAATTGACGCAGCAATGGCGGCAACTCTCTTATAACGTTTCCATAAATAAACAACTTTAGCCTTGCCTTGTAATCTTGATGAACTTATTTTTCCCTGTTCCGCCAGATCGGTATGCACATCATGCAACGCTGATTTAAATTTTTTCCAATCACCGAAACGATTCATCTGTTGCAGAAATAAGGTATGTTCTACTACTAACTGGTCAACTTCCGAACTGGTTTTTCGCAGATTCTCAAAATGCAGTCTCTCATCCATGTTCATTTCACCACGGATGTAGCGTTCTACCGAATCTAAGATTTTGAGATCATCCATTTCCATTCCCGTTTTTATAACTTGTAAAAAATAATTTTTTTAATCTCATCAGGCATTTATACTTCTGGTTCTTGGCATTATCAGCATTTGTATATCCAAAACTGATAGCTATTTCCTGCATTTTCCTTTTTTGCAGATAATAGGCTTCCAGCAAACTTCGGCAAGGTTCTCCCAAACTGTTAATTGCCCTTTCCATTGTTTCAAAATCTGCATCCCGTTTTTCATGTTCATCTATTTCATCCTCTACCGGTACGGTGCCATCAATATTGTCTAATCCCTGGGTATAACGTCCAAGATGCTGCAATCGTTTAAGCCATAGCCTTCTTGCCACCGAATAAACATAGGTTTTGATCTGGCAGTTGAGTTCAAAGCTTCCGGATCTTACCTTTTCATAAAGAACTATCATGGTTTCCTGGAATACGTCCTTAGCTTCTTCTGCCGAGCCATTATTGTTGATTACCAGTATCTGAACCATGTTATAGTTCTCCCGATAAATGACTTCGACACATTTTCTGTCATTCTTTGCTAATCCTTGCAATAAAGCTTGTTCGTTGCTCTCTGGTTTCACTATCCGTTATTTAATTCTGATTTTTAAAAATAGTAACCCGGCTCCGTGTAAAAAAAAATATAAAATGGAGGGTTACCTTTTAAAGCCAGCGGTATAAAGAATGTATAATTTTAAAATTAAACACAAAAATTTCTAAAACATGAAAAAGCTTTTTTTGGTTTTAGCTATTGCTGGATTTGCAGTAGCATGTAACAATGGTTCAGAAACAAAGGAAGAAAAGACAGATACCACTACAATGTCTACTCCTGATTCTGCAGCAAAGATGGCTGATACAGCTGCGGCAATGATGGATACAGCTGCAAAGATGATGACTGATACAACAAAGCATTAATTTTTTAATTGCAAGCAAACGTTAGAGGGCCATCCCGATTCGGGGTGGCTTTGCTTTATTTACAAACATCAGGATTTTTAAAGGTAGCTTTGCGCCTTATTAAATAATAAATAAGTGATCAAATTCGAAGAATTAGGAATAGAAGAAGGGTTGTTACATTCCATCCACCAGTTGGGTTTTACGCAACCGACGCCAATACAAGAGAAAGCAATCCCCGTTTTACTACAGGGTACAAAAGACTTTATTGGCCTGGCACAAACCGGCACAGGAAAAACGGCAGCCTTTGGCTTACCACTTCTGCAATTATTAAATAAGCAGGATCAATTTCCACAGGCATTAATAATATGCCCTACAAGAGAACTGTGCATTCAGATCAGTAATGACCTTAATTCTTTCAAAAGCAAAAAAGAAAGCATATCTATAACAGCTGTATATGGCGGAGCTTCTATTGGTGACCAGATACGGCAACTTAAAAGGGGAACACATATTGTTGCCGCTACGCCAGGCAGATTAATAGACCTTATAGAAAGAAAGGCGATCAACCTTGAAAAGATCAAGTATGTAATATTAGATGAAGCCGATGAAATGCTCAATATGGGATTCAAAGACGATATTGAATTCATTTTAAAAAATACTCCCAATCGCCAAAGCATATGGCTCTTCAGCGCTACTATGCCGCCAGAGATCAGGCAGGTAAGTAAGCGTTATATGAAGCAACCATTTGAAGTTACTATTGGAAAAATGAATGCAGGTGCAACGACTATCGATCATCAATACTATGCAACACAACATGTAAACCGGTACCAAACATTAAAACGTATCATCGATTTTAATCCAGGTATGTATGGCATTGTATTTACAAGAACCAAGGCTGATGCTCAGGGTATTACCGAACAATTGACAAGAGAAGGGTATGATATAGAAGCGATACATGGCGACCTGACTCAACAGCAACGAGATAAAGTAATGGGTCTTTTTAGAGACAGGAGCATCCAGTTATTGATCGCAACGGATGTAGCAGCCCGTGGTATTGATGTACAGGGTATTACCCATGTTATCAATTATGAATTACCAGATGACACAGAGGTATATACCCATCGCAGCGGTCGTACGGGCCGTGCGGGGAAAAGCGGTATCTCCATTTCTATCGTAACTCCAAAAGAGATCTACCGCCTGCGGCAAATAGAAAGATTGTTGAATGCCCGGGTTCATAAAATGGACATTCCAAGTGGCAAAGATGTTTGCCGCAAACAATTCTTTCATTTTATTGATAAGATGTTGGGGGCTGATATTAGTCACGGAGATTATGAGACTTATTTGCCGGCACTGAAAGAAAAATTTGCTGCCGTAGAAAAGGAAGAAATACTGCAGAGAGTAGCAGCGCTTGAGTTTGACAGGTTTTTAAAATATTATGAAAATGCTGTCGACCTTAATATGCGTGAAGGAAAAAGAACTGATCGCAGGGAAAGAATAGAAAGACCAGCAGGCAGGGATACTAAAGGAAGAGATTTTGGAAGAAACGGAAGCTACCAACGCTTGTTCGTCAACCTTGGGACAAAGGATGGCTTTTATAAAGCCAGTTTTCTGCAATTCATATTAGATATGAGCGACCTGAATAAAGAAGTGCTGGGACGTATTGATATGAAAGAGATGAATAGCTGGATCGAGATAGAAGGCGGCGCCGCTAAGAAAATGATAAAAGCTATTGACGGTAAAAGTTATAAAGGCAGAAAAATAAGAATGAACGATGCCGAGGCCGGTGCCCGTGGAAAATAATTGGATAAATAATTGGATTAATAAACGAGGGAGTCTATATTTGTTTCAGCATGACAATTACAAAAGCATATCGTTGGTTTTATTTTTACTTCTTTTATTTTAGAATGAAGCCGGGAATGCTTTTGTTGAAAGTTAAATAAGCAAAACAACTAAAATCAACATAAGAGTCCCGGCCAGACAGGCCGGGATTTTTTTTGCGTTATGGCAACAAGAGTTTCAATACAAGGCTATGAAGGCAGTTTTCACCAGGAAGCGGCAAGGCAATTTTTTGGAAAAAATGTAGAAGTGATCCCGTGTGCTACATTTCGTGATGTAATTAAAATTGCTTCGGGTAAAAAGGAAAGCGATGGCGGCGTAATGGCTATTGAAAACTCCATTGCGGGAAGCATACTCGCTAATTATAATCTTTTACAGAAATCCGATTTAAAGATTATCGGAGAAGTTTATCTGCTTATTAAGCAAAACTTGTTGGTTAATCACGGAGTAAAATTAGACGACATAAAAGAAGTGCATTCACACACGATGGCGATACAGCAATGCCATGATTTTTTGGATAAATACAAATGGAAGTTGGTAGAAACTGATGATACTGCACTTAGTGCCAAACATATTCATCAGCATAAAAGCAAACATATTGCCGCTATTGCAAGTAAACTTGCCGCAGACCTGTTTAACCTCAATGTTATAGCGCCTAATATTCATACACTAAAAAATAATTATACCCGGTTTTTAATATTGCAAAGAGAAGATGAAACAATGAATGTTGAAAATGCAGATAAAGCTTCAGTAAATTTTCATACAGACCATTCAAGAGGAAGTCTCGCTAAAGTGCTTACAAGAATTGCAGAAGGAGGAATTAATTTAAGTAAACTGCAAAGTTTTCCTATACCTGGTAGTGATTTCAAATATAGTTTTCATGCAGATATGGAATTTGATTCATCCGAACAATTCAATAAAGTGATAGAAGCAATAAAACCATTGACGGCTGAAATAAAAATTTACGGAATCTATAAAAGAGGATTATGGAAGTAGCTAAAAGATTAGAAGGTATCGGCGAATACTATTTTTCTCAAAAGCTGAGAGAGATCGATGGCATGAATAAAGAAGGCAAAAATGTCATCAATCTTGGTATTGGTAGTCCTGATATGCCACCGCATGCTGAAGTAATAAAAGTTTTACAGGAAGAAGTTGCAAAACCAAATGTTCATGGGTATCAATCATACAAGGGATCGCCGGTTTTAAGAAAAGCGATCAGTGAATGGTATAAGAAATGGTATGGGATAGAATTGGATGCTGATACAGAAATATTACCATTGATCGGAAGCAAGGAAGGTATCATGCATATTTGTATGACCTATTTGAATAAAGGAGATAAAGCATTAGTTCCAAATCCCGGCTATCCAACATATACAAGTGCGGTTAAGCTCGCAGGAGGAAAATGCGTCGAGTATGATCTGAAAGAAAAAAATAATTACCAACCCGATTTTGCAAAGCTTTCAAAAACTAATTTGAAGAAGGTGAAATTGATGTTTGTAAATTATCCGCAAATGCCAACAGGTCAATTGCCTTCAAAAGAATTATTTGAA
>Ga0105249_10000340_pt1 | contig 47169 bp, 39 predicted proteins | sample KBSS44metaG_FD_81522 | JGI IMG/M metagenome (GOLD analysis project Ga0105249, IMG submission 81522) | Switchgrass rhizosphere microbial communities from Kellogg Biological Station, Michigan, USA - KBS S4-4 metaG | ecosystem: Host-associated > Plants > Roots > Rhizosphere > Soil | place...
CAGGTTTTATTGGCTTCAATGTTGCAAAAAAACTTTTAGAACGCGGTGATGATGTTGTCGGCTTTGACAATATGAATGATTACTATGACCCCGCATTAAAACAAGCCCGATTAGCAGTTCTCAAAGATACGGCGGTACAAACCCAGCAAACGTTCACTTTTATTCATGCCAATCTTGCTGATAAAGCAATCGTTGATCAATGTTTTCAAGATCATCAATTTGATCGGGTGATTCATTTGGCTGCACAAGCTGGTGTCCGTTACTCATTAGAAAATCCATTGAGCTATGTCGAAAGTAATTTAATTGGCTTTACCAATATTATTGAAGCATGCCGTTATGCCAAAACGCCACATTTAACCTATGCCAGTACTAGTAGTGTTTATGGTGCGAATACCACCATGCCATTTAGTGAAAAACATGGTGTTAACCATCCTGTACAGTTCTATGCGGCAACCAAACGTGCTAATGAACTCATGGCGCACAGTTATAGCCATCTCTTCAATTTACCAACAACAGGCTTACGCTTTTTTACTGTCTATGGTCCTTGGGGCCGTCCAGATATGGCTTTGTTTAAGTTCACCAAGAACATTATTGAAAACAAGTCTATTCCTGTGTTCAATCACGGCAACCATACCCGTGACTTCACTTTTATTTCAGATATTGTGGAAGGTGTGATTCGTTCAAGTGATCAAATTGCACAACCTGATCCAAACTGGGACAGCAAAAACCCTGATCCATCGACCAGTTATGCGCCTTTCCGTATTTTCAATATCGGCAATAACAATCCAGTAAAATTGATTGAATATATTCATGCCATTGAAAAAGCTTTAGGCAAAGAAGCAATTTTAGAATTACTCCCATTACAACCGGGCGATGTGCCAGATACCTTTGCGGATAGTAGCGCTTTAGAACAGATGGTCGGATACAAGCCATCGGTATCTGTTGACGATGGTGTTAAGCAATTCGTAGATTGGTATCGAGATTTTTATCAGGTTTAATCAATAGTATTGTTCAGTTTAAAGCTTAATTTTAGCATTTGAATTTTTCTTTCAATACTTTCAATACTCAAATTTAAGCACAAAAAAAGGATTCCACTAGGAATCCTTTTTTAGCATTCAGCCACTTATTTTACATAAGTCAGCCAATGTGCATATTTTGGATCTTTACCTTGAACAGCATCAAAGAATGCTTTTTGAATCTTCTCAGTAATCGGACCACGTCCACCTGAACCAATTTCACGATCATCATATTCACGGATCGGCGTCACTTCAGCAGCAGTTCCAGTAAAGAATGCTTCATCACCAATATAGAATTCATCACGGGTAATACGACGTTCAACAACTTCAATACCCATATCTTTCGCAATAGTAATAATCGTTTGACGCGTAATCCCATCCAATGCACCGCCAGCAATATCTGGTGTATGTAATACACCATCTTTTACTAAGAATACATTTTCACCTGAACCTTGGCATACATACCCTTGAGGGTCCATAAGCATTGCTTCATCATAACCAGAATGTGCCACTTCTTGGTGTGCAAGAATAGACAAGGTATAGTTACCTGAAGCCTTGGCTTTACACATGGTCACGTTAGGGTGGTGGTGGGTAAATGATGAGGTTTTAACACGAATACCTTTCGCCATTGCTTCATCACCGAGGTAAGCACCCCAGCTCCATGCAGCAACTGTCGCATGAATGGTATTATCAGTTGCAGCGATACCTAATTTTTCCGAACCAATGAAAATAATTGGGCGTAAATAGCATGACGCCAATTTATTTTCACGGACAACATCAATTTGAGCTTGTTCAAGAGTTGCTTGATCAAATGGAACTTTCATTTGATAAATTTTTGCAGAATTTAACAAACGTTTTGTATGGTCTTGGAGACGGAAAATCGCAGTACCGTTAGGTGTTTCATAAGCACGGACACCCTCAAAAACACCCATACTATAATGTAATGTATGAGTTAAGACATGAATTTTAGCTTCACGCCAATCAACCATTTGTCCATCTTGCCAAATAAAACCATCACGATCAGCCAAATTCATGGCGCACACTCCAAATTTTTACACAATTATTCACTTTCCAAAGCGAAACTCGCTGTTGGATCAATTAATCTTTGCCATAACTTGCAAACGACCTCTCGGGTATCGTGCCAATCCGCAGCACTCACTTGCATATTATGATTTGCAAGTGCCAAACGGTGGCTCTCGGCGCGTTCACTGAGATAAGCTTGAATCAATGCGGATACATCGTCGCTGGATAAGCAACCTGCCTTTGCGGCATCTTCAAGGATTCGTACGTTGTCGGAATAATGGGCGAGATCAGGATTCGTCCCACTCCAGGCTAATACGACATACTGTGCCATAAATTCGATGTCAACGATACCACCTGCATCCTGTTTTAGATGAAAAATTCCATCTTTTTTCTGATCTTTTGAGGAACCTAAATGATCTTTCATCTTCTGACGCATGTTCAAGACTTCTTTGCGAACCGTCTCTTCTTCTCTCGGTAATGTGAGAACCCTGCAACGCAATTCTTCAAATTTTGCTCTTAGGCTTTGCTCACCTGCGATTGAGCGTGCGCGAACAATTGCTTGATGTTCCCACAACCAGGCACTTTTGAGTTGGTACTGTTCAAATGCTTTTAAACTGGTGACCAATAAACCTGCTTCACCAGAGGGGCGCAAACGGGTATCAATTTCATAGACTCGACCATCTAAAGTTTGTGTGGTCATCAAAGACATAAATTTTTGCGCAACACGCATGGCAAATTCAAAACCGCTAATGGCCTTTTGACCATCGGTATCTGCTTGCTCATCCATATAATGAATAAAAACTAGATCAAGGTCTGAACCATAGCCCAGTTCAATACCCCCTACTTTGCCGTAACCAATCACAGCATAGGCCATATGATCTAATGAACAACGTAAGCCTTCTGCATCGACAGGATAACCATGACGCTTAGCAACCGTCTGATAAGCCAAATTTAATGTCGCGATCACAGAAACTTCTGCAATATCCGTTAAAGCATCCGAAACTTTCATCAATGGGCTTTCTGCCAGTACATCACTTGCGGCAACGGTCAGCACATTGGATTTTTTAAATAAACGCAATACTCGCATTTGATCTTCAACTTGATCGATTTCAATACGTAGTAATTGCTGACGTAGCGAATCTTCCAAATAATCTCGTCGAGGCAGTTCAAAATCCATGGATAAAAACTCATCCAGCAGAACTGGATAATGTGTCAATTCCTCACAAATCCATGGACTGACTGTCGCCATTTTGACCAAACGTTGCAGCGCTCCTTTGCTTTCAATCAGCATCACCAAATACACAGTGCGGCGCATTACAGACTCAACCAATGGCATCAATCGCATTAAAGCCACTTGTGGACTATTCGACTGTAAAACTGCCTCAACCAAATGCGGCCAAAATTCTTTTAAACGCTGTACAGCTTTAGCAGGCAGTTTCTTGATTGCATGACCATACCAAAATTCATGAATCAGATTTTGTGCATTACTGTCTAAGATCTCATTGAGTTGGCTTTCCAGCTGACTAAAACTTTCAATCGGAGAATCTAGCCCTTTTTCTTTAATCAAATGCTCAAATTGAAAAGTCACTTTGTTGCGCTTTTGGTTGAGAAAATCAATAAAAGCATCCCAATCATCAAAACCCAAGGTATCAATTATTCGCTGACGAAGTTCAGGCTCGGTTGGTAAAGATTGTGTTTGCTGGTCATTCAAGGCTTGAATAGCATGCTCTACGCGTCGTAAGAATAAATAAGCATCTTCAATATCCTCAACGGATTGATGATCGAGTAAGCCTGCCTCACCCAAATGTTTTAGGCTAACCAGGCATTGACGGTCTTGTAATTCTAATTTTGCTCCGCCATAAATCAGCTGAAAAACCTGCACAATAAATTCAACTTCACGAATACCACCAGCACCCAGCTTAATATCGTCTGCTATGTTACGCCGAGCCACCTCTCGCTCAATCATGGCTTTCATTTCACGCATGGCTTCAAAAGCGGTGTAATCTACATATTTACGAAAAACGAATGGGCGGGTCATGTCCAATAAACTATCACCGTCTTGCCCACCCGTGATAATACGTGCCTTAATCCATGCATAACGTTCCCATTCACGCCCATGCTGACTTAAATATTTTTCTAAAGCCACATGACTTATTGCCAATGCTGAACCATCTCCCCAAGGACGTAAACGCATATCCACACGGAATACAAAACCATCTGCGGTAATATGATCCAATAAATAGATCAGTTTTTGCCCCCACAAAATGCAAAATTGCTGTACATCAATACACTTACGCCCATTGCTTTCACCTTGTTCATCAAAGGCAAAAATCAGGTCAATATCACTAGATAAGTTCAGCTCCTGTGCCCCAAGCTTGCCCATCCCAATGACGATCAAATCTTGAATCTTACCGTTATACCCCATCGGTTCGCCATGTTTTGCCAGCAAAGGAATTCGGGCAAAATCTTTTGCTGCTACGATACAGGCATCTGCAAAATCAGACAGTTCTCTTGTCAACTTCACCACATTGGTCAGTTGGTTGGCATCTTGCCAAATCCAGCGAAACATTAAGCGTGCACGAAGAATACGTAAGACTTTCATCCACGTATTTTCATCTTGAATATTGACTAAATGATCGTAAACGAGTTGTTGAATTTGTGCTGTACTGAGCGATTGTTGAAATTGATCGATTGCATAATCATGTTCTAAAGTGGCTTGATGTAGACTTAATACTTGTTCTGCATACTGACTTGCATGTAATGTTTTTTGCAATTGCTCAATGTTCATTGAAAAGCCTGTACTTATGTTTTATCAAGTTATTTATAGCAGTTTGCTTTACATTTAGGGAGGTTTTTGTACTTTTCTTAAAAAACAAAGCTTAAAAAACCACCAACCACAATCAAACTAAATTATTCAAATATAGAATTATGAAATTTTTATTTTATCTTGCTTGATTTCAGGACAAACCAAAGTTTGATGGGTGTTTTTTGCAGCAGGTAAAGCAACAATAAAAGTCGTTCCCTCACCTGTTTTAGAGCTTACAGAGATTTTTCCATGATTGAGATCCACAAATCGTTTACATAGAACCAGCCCTAAACCTGTTCCTCGTTCACCAATGGTGCCTTTTATACTGGCTTTGATCTGTGGTTCAAATAGTTGCTCAATTTGCGACTGCGTCATACCCAAACCAGTATCATGAATAATAATTTCTATATTTTTCTCTACGGGGTGCGCAACAATGGAAACTTTTCCAGAACCATCAGTACGGGTAAATTTTAAGGCATTTGAAACCAGATTTTGAATGACCGAGGTCACCATATTCATATCTGCAAAAACGCTTAAATCCTCAGCAACATTTTCAATCAGTTGTATATTTTTATTTACTGCCAAAGGCTTAAGCACATCGTAAACGATCTTTGTGGTCTGTTTTAATTTAAAATTAATCGGATGATAAACAAAGCGCCCACCTTCTGCCATTGCCCAATTGAGTAAGTTTTCAAGTAAGGAATAAGTCGATTGCAAGGTATCATGCAGATAGTCTGCAATATCCTGTATACCGTCATCACTCAATGTTTCTCGTTCGTTTGCTAAAACATCCGAAAAGCCAATTAACCCATGAAACGGCGCACGTAAATCATGTGCAATGACTTGGAAAAACTTGGTCTTACTAAAGTTTAAAGCGCGTTCTTGTTCATATAACTCATAGTAATCTTGAGATTCAGATTTACGCGCTAAAATCGTCACCAAACCTGAGCTAAGTTCTTCTAATAAAGCCTGCTGCTTAGTTGTAAATCTTGTATCTTTATCATCATAAAAATAAACATGTGCAATAGAATCATCATCTTCTAGCTTAAAGTCATAGCACAATAAGCGTTGGTGTTTTATTCCAATTTCAGCCATATATTGTGAAAATTTTTCATAATTTTTATGGGTTTCTGAAACGATGAGCTGATTGCCAAAATACGGTGATAAACTCAGTTTATGCGGAACTGACGCAGCTTTGAAATCACCATTTTCATTTGCAACCCAAATATAAGGCTCATTATGAAAAGTAAAAAAAGCATTTTCGACATTGAGAACGGCACGCGCTACTCGTAAATAGCGTTCAATTTTATTATTTGAGGTATAGACCCCTAAAATCAGCGATAGTCGACAAGCGCTGAGCTGTTCGGTCTGATGAGCTTCTAAGAATTCTAATTTCATGTTTACCTCATTTGCACTTTCAGTTAACACGTTAGTTATTTAAATCGCCCACTTTTAAATATCAATTTCTTCCAAATACATCAAAACTTAAGACAGAATGCAAAATACAGCCTTGGAAGAGCACTTACAAATGTTCACATAAACCAATATAACAGCAATACAACCAAATAAAAACAATGGGGTGAAAGTTTCGATAAATTTCACATTTTTTTCAACATAAGTAGTCAGTTACAGCTTTATATATTTTAATGATTTAAATAGAAAAAACGAAGTGTTTTATAAAGACCAATACTTTAAAACATGGTGATCAAATTCATGAATCAGATATCAACCTATTGGCGTCTATAGCCAAGCTGAGGGATGTAGAACTAGCAAAGATCAAAAGACAAAATAGTAAAACTCAGCATCAACCAGAGCAAGGATATCCCTTAAATGAGTGAGAAAATACGTTATTTTTAATTCATTAAAAAGAGCATTTCAAATAAATAAACTACACCATACAAGAGCATAAAAATCAGAGATAGCAGCGTTAAATTTAAAATGAATTTGAGTATTTTATACGTCTTGAAATGCTTTTCACGGAATTGTATTGAATACTGTCTAAATGGCGCAAAAAATTTAAAAATCGCACTATACACCCCTCTTTTATCTTCAGACGTGTTTGGAACAACTGTACCTTTAACAAGGATACGATAAGCACTGTTAAAAATTCGTCCAAATAGGTTCATTGGGCGATCAACATCACACATCAGAATTAAACGCGCTGAATTAGCTGTGTTATATGCAAAATGTGGATAGGTTTCATCAAAGACAAAATCTTTACCATCAAACCAAGTACTGGTTTGCCCATCAATATTAATTTGGCAATTTTCAGAGTTAGGTGTCAGCAAACCGAGATGGTATCTAAAACTACTACCAATAGGATCAGCGTGTAAACTCAGTTCAGAACCTGCTGGTAACAGTGAAAACATGGCACCGCGAATAGCAGGGACTTGATTAAGTAATGCCAATGTCTTGGGACATAATCTTTGCGCAGAAACATGCGTTGTTCCATACCATTTTAAGTAAAATTTACTCCAACCACGTTTGTAAAAAGTGCGAAAACCAACATCATAATAACCGTCTGCTCCAGGTGTCTTGATCACTTCAAACACACCCGATGACTCTAATGCTATTGCCTCATCTCTAATAATTGTCCAATTGGCTCTAAGTACTTCAATATTTTCCAAAAAATCAGCATCTAATATTGGCTTTTTTGCAAAGCTGCGTGTCGTCATATACAGAACACAATTAAATGGTGCAAATATTGGCCAGCTTTTTCTTAAATATTGTGAAAGTGACTCATAACGTGCTTTTCCTCGCCAACGGTATACATAAGTCATGGCTGCTATCGAATACACGATTAAACAAATGATGATCATAATACTTAGATTCATTATAATTTTACTCCGATTATGATTTCTGTATCCTCATGGTGTGTCCTTGATTTTCCTTAAATAAAACCAATCTTCTTTACTGGATAAGCCGCACTGAGATCATTTAGTTATTTTTCAAAATAGCGGGAAAAATAAAATATTTTCAAATTATTTAAAACACTTTTAACTATAACTAATTAATTTTCCTATAGGCAAGAAATATGTACACCTTTGGTTAAGTTTTAAATGATTGAAATTAAATATTTTAACTGTCATTGTTAAATGATCAGGTACTATTTATCGCATACTGATATTTATTATAAAAATGCGTCATTAAAGAGGGATCGAAGGAACACTAGAAATTACGTAATTTTAATTAAACATCGAAACCATCATTTAAATGCCAATCTATTAATTGATCCATAGTGATTAGAATCAGTTTTTTCTTTTTAAGCACTCGCTTTCTTATTTCATTTCTTAGTTTTTGATAGCGCTAATTTCAGGCAATAAAAAAGCCCTCAAGTCTAAATATGCTTGAAGGCTTTCCATAATATATGGTCCGAGGGTCGGGATCACTAAAATATAAAACCATACCTACACATATCATTACACAATTAATAATTTTAATTTAAAACATATAGTTATATAGATAAATAAAAAATCATGCATTGACATATAAACCATAAATGAGTACCTATATAAGTACCTAATTTTCAGGCACTGGTAATCATTATGGCTAAGACGGCTACACCGCTTAATACATCAAAGATTGATGCAATAAAACCTCAAAATAAAGAATATGCGATTTTTGACGGTGAAGGCTTACTTTTGCTCATTCGCACCTCTGGAACAAAAACATGGCAGTATCGATATAAGAATTACAAAGGTTCTATAAAAAAGATTACGTTGGGGGAATACCCGGCACTATCATTGAAAGCAGCTCGTGATAAACGGCGCCACTTTGAAGAAATGTTAGCTAATGAAGTTGATCCAAAAGAACAAATAGAGTTATTAGAAAAAAAGAAATCAAACTCTAATATACTTGAAGCTGTTTCTCACACTTGGTGGCACTCTACTTTGGATAAAGGCGCTTGGAGCGAAGATACAGCAAACAAAAGACTAAGGATGCTTGAAAATCACTTATTTCCTTTAATTGGTAAAATGCCAATTGAAGATATAAAACCAATGCATTTAGCTGCATCACTTACGTCTATTGAAAAAAGTTCTAGTGAAAATGCTCAACGTATAAAGGCTATGCTTGTAAATATTTTTAATCACGCAATACAGCATGGGCTTATTGAAAACAATCATGCACTTGCCATGAATGGACTTTTAGTTCCTAAAAAATCTACTCATCGCCCAGCACTATCACTAGATAGATTACCCGATTTATTTAGCCGTTTAGAACTAGACTCTGGGAAACCTTTAACACAATTATGTACACTACTTTCTTTACATATTTTTAGTCGATCATCAGAAATACGTTTTGCTCGTTGGAATGAAATAGACTTTAAGAAACGACTTTGGACAATTCCACCAAATCGTGAAGCCATTAAAGGTACGAGATATTCAGATAGAGGATCCAAAATGCGTGAAGCACATTTTGTTCCATTATCTAAACAAGCAATTGAAATTCTCAAAAAAATTCAAGAATATAGTGGTCATTGTGCTCATGTCTTCCCTGCTGCTAATAATATTAATAAATTTATTAGTGAAAATACGATAAACCATACTTTGCAGCGTATGGGTTATGACACCAAAACTGAAGTCTGTGGACACGGTTTTAGAACAATGGCTTGTTCTGCCCTTATTCAATCTACTTTATTCAGTGAGGATGCTGTTGAAAGACAAATGAGTCATAAAGAAAGAAATGAAGTTCGTGCAGCCTACACACATACAGCAGAATTTTTAGAAGAACGTAAAGTCATGATGCAATGGTGGAGCGATTATCTTGACATCAACAAGACGCAACATATTTCAGCATATGACTATGGACAAGAATGTAAGAAAAACAACTTACCAAAAAATGTGATTCAATTTAGGAGTGCTTAGAATGTCAAAACATATTAGTCTTTCGAACTTAATTTCTAATCAAAGTTCTTTCTTCTCCCACAGAAAAGAAACCGACAATCATGGAACGATTCAATTTTATAAAAACTATATAACTAAAAGTAAGTATGCAACATCTTTATTAAAATCAATAAGCAATGAAAATGAACATCTTTGTTTAGATTATATTTCCATTCAAACCGCTATCGAGTTAATAAATCAAGTAAAAATAAAAAATAAATATTACATTTCTAATTTTGATTTAGAGAAACAAGTTATCTTAATTGCCCATGAAAGAAAAAATCAAATAGCGGAAACAATAAAAAATATAAGCGATGAAATTCAAACAGATATTACTCTTTACAAAAAGGATCAGCTAGGAATTGAAAAAATAGAAAACAGCATTAAAAGAAAAATACTACGAGAAGAATATAATAAAATTTTAAATAACGGACTGTCTCAAACAGAATTTTATAATCAATATTATTGGGATGCTTATGATTTTTTCAATCATCCTTTCGTTAAGAAATTTAATATATTTAGAAATCATAAAAATATAACTTATATAAATGTAAATTCAAATAAACACATTTTGGATAAAAAAATATATGGTTCTGAAGTTGTTGACCAAAAAATTAAAACTGATGGCCATAAGCCATCAATAGATAAAACAAGAGCTTATATTATACTAGAAATTAGTAAAAGCTTAGACATAGACCTCATGAACCAAAAAAGAGGCGATCGAACAACCATAAAAAAAGTTTGTGAAATGGATTCACAGTTTCAAGATACTTTAAAACGTACTCTTATTAACGGTGAACTACGAGGGAAAGCTAAAGCAAAAACAATTGAAGCTGCTACACACAGCGCCTTTGGAAAAGCGTGGAATTGGTTAATAGATAATAGGCTGACTATATCTATTAAAAGGAGAAATTACTAAAATTTCTCCTAAATTAATCCTATAGCTATCTCCTATTTATACAGTCTTAAATATCCTTATCGGCACATATTAAGTGTCAGTTTATAAGGATTTTTTTATGGCTAATACCTTACAACCTATCCGCATCTCATTTAATGATGCCTGTCATATCTTAGGTTTATCCAGACAAGGATTATACGATCTAATTTCTCGTGATCCGGAACTTGCCTCCTATGTCATTAAAGATGGCAACTCGAAGCAATCTAATGTTTATTTACTTTATGCAGAACTTCAAGCATGGGCAAAAAGCAAAGCTTCAATAAATCAAGGAGTAGAAGCATGAATTTAAATGAGCAAAAACTTTTTAAAAAATATTTTTCGCAAATATATAACCATTTTAAAAAGAATAGTTCGGTTTTGAGTGAACTAAAAGATTGCAATCAAAATATTGACGTCATCAGAAAACTCTCAATTATTTATGCAAAAGAGACAATCAAAATTTTATCAACGGCCCCATCTATTGGTGATCAATTTTCCCAAACGCATTCGAACTTTTATAGAGTTTTAGAGTTAAGTATTTATAAAAGAATAGAAATTTTGGGATGTGAAATTCACTCTTCAGATGAAGAAGATAGTAAAATTTTTATAGATTATCTCACAGCAGCTGTAAAAAATTTTAGTTATATCAAACTGAATAAACCATCTATTTAAAATCACGGAAAAATCAACTCAAACCTCTCGCCATATCACTATGGCGAGATGAGGAGCTTTGTATGCAAAATTCAGCCCAAATCAATCTAAAACAAAGTCTGAAGATGCTTAATCTACTGAGTACAGAAAACGATTTAACTTTTCAGACTTTCTGCGAAAGACCTACTTGTAAGTCAAATGGCCGTACTTTCAATGGCTCTTTTAAACAACACGTAAAATCCCTTGCTACCTTAAATGAGAATGGAGCTGGAATATTCGTTTGTGTTAATCAAACCAATGGCAATAGCAGGAAAGCTAAAGACATAACAAAAGTTCGTGCTCTATTTGCAGATTTTGATACACCTAATCTAAATCGGTTAAATGAGTTATTAAAACTCAATATACCACCTAGCCTAATTATTGAAAGCAGTCCAAACAAACATCATGCTTATTGGATTTTAAATTCGGATGGTCTAATAGCGTTAGAAGAATTTAAGCCTTTACAGCAAAAGCTTGCAGCACATTTCAAAGCGGATCCTTCTGTATGTGATCTACCAAGAGTATTACGTGTAGCAGGATTTATACATCATAAAGATACACCCTTTACCTCTAAAATTTGCCATATAGGTGATAAATATTTTGCATCTCAATTGCGAGATTGGGTACTAACATTATCAGGTGATAAAGAACAGGTCATCCAAAGTACGGAAAACTTTAACCTCGGTGAACCACCTGAACATATCAAAGATGCGATGCGCTTTATAGATTTAAAAGAATGGAATCTCTCAACTTTTCACGATGTAATCGATATAAATGAATTGCACCTAGCCCTAAAGCACATACCAAATGACCACCGTAATATTTGGCTAAAAGTAGGTATGGCTTTAAAAAACTCTGTTTTACCAAAAGCCTATGAGTGGTGGACTGAATGGTCTAAATCATCTCAAAAATATAATGAAGCAGACCAAATTAAGACTTGGAGTTCTTTTAAAACTACTTCCGAAGGAATAACTATTGCTACGATATTTCATTTAGCAAAAGAAAGTGGTTATATCAAAAGTTCACCAGATAAAATCTCTGTCTCAGATGTGGAAAATAAAGGGTCAATTGAAACTAAAATTGACTCCGAAACAGAGATCAAATATTTAGCAACTTTATCAGATATTGACTATGAAGCATGCCGAGTTAGTGCAGCAGAACGCTTAGGCTTTCGTACAACTATGTTAGATAATTTTGTAAAACAATCAAAGTTAGAACATCAAGAAAAGAATGATGCTATGGTTGAAGATATCGAACCATGGGATCAAAAAGTAGACGGTGTTACATTACTCAATGAAATTTTTGAATTGATCAAAGAATACATAGTTGCTGAAGATTCTACCGTCATAGCTGCAACTCTTTGGATAATGTTTACTTGGTGTATAGATGCCATGGAAATTTCTCCTATAGCCTGCATTACTGCACCCGAAAAACGTTGTGGTAAAACACAATTCTTGAATGTAATTAGCGAACTTGTAAAACGCCCCATGCCTGCTTCCAATATTACTGCCGCAGCATTATTCAGGAGTATCGCAAAATGGACGCCAACATTATTGATTGATGAAGCTGATTCTTTCATGAAAGATAATGAGGATTTAAGAGGAATATTAAATGCTGGACATAGCAGACGTAATGCTTATGTCATCCGAACTGTTGGTGACAATCACGAACCTAAAAAATTTAATGTTTGGGGTGCAAAAGCAATAAGTGGTATTGGGCATTTACCAGATACCCTAAGAGATAGATCAATAATTTTAGAGTTACGACGTAAAGAAAGACATGAAATTCGAAAAAAATTAAGACATGCAAACGCCGAACACTTTAATAACATCAAACAAAAATTATGTCGTTGGTCTAATGACAATATACAAAAACTCAAGGAAATAAAACCAACTATGCCAAATTTTTTAAATGATCGAGCACAAGATAATTGGGAACCATTATTCATGATTGCTGAATGTATTGGTAAAGATTGGCTCGATCTAGCGATTTCCAGTGCATCAATAATCTCAGATTTAGAGGAGGATGCTTTAAGTATTAATGAATTTTTACTCACAGATATTAAAGCAGTCTTTGAAATATCACAAAAAGACATGTTATTTACTGAAGAACTAATAAATTTGCTTTGTCAGAATAGTGAGTCAAAATGGAGAGGGTGGAATCATGGAGCGCCGTTAACAGCTAAACAATTGGCTCAACGTTTAAAAAATTTTCGTATTAAATCCAAAGATATTCATAAAAATGGAGAGCATCGAAAAGGGTATAAAAAAGACGATTTTAAAGACGTATTTAATAGATACTTGCCATCTTAATCTATTTTTACCGAGCAACCGTGCAAACATACTGATATCAATCATTTTAGGGATTATGAAAGCGAGCGAAATTTCTAATTTTGCACGGATATTATTTTCTATGAATGTGGGTACATAAGACTTTGCACTTATGCACGTCTAAAATTGGTGATCCCCCACTAAAAGTGACCATTTACTCTGACTCAAAAAAAGTTATTGGACTAACCCTTAAAGTTTCAGCAATTTTATAAATATTCAATAAAGAAATATTACGCTGACCTCGTTCAACACTACTCATATAACTACGGGCTAAACCACTTTCAAGTGCAAGTTTTTCCTGTGAATAGCCCTGCTGTTTTCGTACTTCAGCAATTCTTTGACCAAATTTTTTCAGAATATCGTTGCCCATTTCCATAAATTATCAATCAAATGAAAATGATGCTATCTATTCAACCAATATAAGAACACGCTCTATGTAATCACGCTATATAAGATCACTCACTATAAGTGACATTTTGGTTTTTTTAAATTATAGTTCCTTTAAACAGCTCAAACCTGAGGTAACAACAATGAGTAATGAAAACAGTGACAAGTCAGTTTTAGGTGGAGTATTTGTACTCATCGGTTTTGCAATTTATGTTTTAGGAATAATTCATACCGCGAATAACTTTTCGAAAGATAAAGCTTTATCTGCTTTTTTAATACCACCGTATGGTTTTTATATGGGAGTTAAATCAATATTTAATCCAAATAGTAACAGCAAAGATCAATTTCCTGAGGATACAGACAGTTCAACAAATTTAACTCCAGCTGAAACTTCAGCACAAAATACTATTCGTGAAGCCTTTAAAGATGGACCACCCAATAGCAAAAATGTTTACAATAATAATCAAGTAGGTACTGGCTATTCTCCAAAAACAAGGCTTCAACTGATGGAAGAAATGGTTGTTAATATGAATCAAGGATTACCTCGTACAGAAAATGGAATTCGAATAGATCATATATCTGTCATTAATGACTACACATGGGGATATGATGCAACTGTTTTAAATATTCCAACATACACTGATGAATTACAAAAAATTTCACATATGCTAAAACAACAACTAATAACATATATTTGCTCTGATTCTCAAAGTTTAAAGGCAGCCCAATCAGGCGAAAGTGCTGTAATAAATTATTACGCTGTTGATAGCTCTTTACTGATCAGCATAGAAATTACTCCTGCTGACTGTGGTTTTTAATTTTGGGACATCGACCAGACGTTTACATTCAAAATGAAAATAGCAATCTATCGCAAAAATAGTAATAGATTGCTACTCACTACATCTGTTGTAACCTACTTTTGAAGGGAAAATAGCAAAATAGCAATTTTTTTAATTATTACTCGTTGTATTCCAACCTTCCTTCCCAATAACGATTCGAAGTATTGATACCACTAAAGACATTGAGAGTACGTCTTTTTAATAATATCAAACTTTACCAAATCAGATTTTATCTATTATTTCATTAAAATTTATTGTTGATCTTTAATATCAAATACATTCTTCAACCCCAATGCAGTAGAAGCTTTACTGCCTAACAGTGCAGAAATAGGTAAAAAAATTAACAGAATCGCAAGTATCATTGTTCTAAAGTTTCTATATAAATTCTCGTCAAAGCCATGGTTTTCAATAATTATATTTAGAAAAATCATTTCAAATAAAATTGCAAAGATATAAAGAATTGCAACTGAAATACAAATCCAAATGTTATATTTTTCTATCTGTTTAATAGTTTTTATTGAGTATTTGTAAAACAATTCAGCTTTATCATTTTCAATTTTTTGTTCAATCAAATTGAAGGAAAAATCTAAATCACGGGACTTTATCTCTAAAATCCCAATATTTTTTAAAATTTCTTATAATTAAACTATGATGGAATTTACCAGTACCAAGATATTGATTTGTCGCATTTTGAAGTTGTCAAGTTTCTTTACTAGAGTCCTTTATATAATCGTTGTATACATCAGTTTCCTGACATATGTTTTTAAAATCATTTTTACTTAAAGATTCTCTAAATGTTTTCGAGAAAAGCCATTTAAAGATAAAATTAACGGTACTTAGACCTAAAATTGCAATTATAATATTTAACCATCCCACTTTGTTACGCCTATGAAGTTTTGTTATCAATTAATCTAAACACTTATATAGGTGAGGGAATAGATATAATCTAGACATTTACGACATAACATGACGTATCAGACAAAGTCTTATAGCTTTTCCCCTGCAAATCTAAGACAATATATTTAAAGAAAATTTGAGAGTCATCTACGTGATTACAGGCGAAATTAAAAGCAAAATTGACCAGATTTGGAATGCGTTTTGGAGTGGTGGTATTTCCAATCCGCTTGAAGTCATGGAGCAGATGACCTACTTGCTGTTTATTCGTCGCCTTGATGAAATTCAGATCACCAAAGAAAAGAAAGCCAACCGTTTAAAGATAGATGTAGAGCATCCAATTTTCACACCTGAGCAAGATCATCTGCGTTGGTCGAAGTTTATTACCTTGGGTGACGCTACAACACTCTATAACACGGTTGCCAATGAAGTCTTCCCATTTATTAAAAACATTGGTAGCGAAGAAAACAGTACTTACAGCCATCACATGAAAGACGCTCGTTTTACCATTCCTACGCCTACACTTTTAACTAAAGTGGTGGATTTGGTTGCCGATGTGCCGATGGATGACAAAGACACCAAGGGCGATGTATATGAATACATGCTGGGTAAAATTGCTTCAGCAGGTCAAAACGGTCAATTCCGTACTCCTCGTCATATCATCAAGATGATTGTGGAACTTATGCAACCGAAGCCAACCGATACCATTTGTGACCCTGCTTGTGGTACAGCAGGCTTTTTAGTGGCAGCAAGTGAATATCTCAATGATCATCACAGTACAGAGATTTTTGCCAATCCTGAAGCAGCGAAACGCTTTAGTGAAGAAACTTTCTTTGGTTATGACTTTGACAGCACCATGCTTCGTATTGGTTCGATGAACATGATGCTTCACGGTGTTGAAAACCCAAGTATTGAAAACCGTGATTCTTTGAGTGAAGCGCACTCGCATATCGAAAGTAAGTACAGTCTGATTCTTGCCAATCCACCTTTTGCAGGTAGTTTGGACAATGAAAGTTGTGCTAAAAATATTCAAGCAGTGGTGAAAACTAAAAAAACTGAATTGTTGTTTTTAACCTTGTTCTTACGTTTATTGAAAACTGGTGGTCGTGCTGCGGTGATTGTGCCTGATGGCGTGTTATTCGGCTCGTCTAAAGCGCATAAGGATTTGCGTCAGAAGATTGTGGAAGAGCAAAAGCTTGAAGCGATTATTTCAATGCCTTCTGGTGTGTTTAAGCCTTATGCTGGGGTTTCGACTGCAATTATGATTTTTACCAAAACCATGTCTGGCGGTACGGACAAAGTTTGGTTTTATGATATGCAGGCGGATGGTTTTTCGCTCGATGATAAGCGTAATGAGCTGGATAGCACTAAGCATGAAAATAATAACATTGCTGACATTATTGCCCGTTTTGCAAATTTAGGTGCTGAAACTGAACGTAAAGCGACTGAGCAAAGTTTCCTTGTAAATAAAGCGGATATTGCTACCAATGGTTATGATTTGTCGATTAACCGTTATAAGGAAGTGATGTATGAGCAAGTGGTGTATGAAGCTCCAAGTAAAATTTTGGAGGATTTAGAACAGCTTGAGCAGGACATTCTGAATGGAATGAATGAGCTTAAGGAGTTGCTGAAATAATGAAAAAGGTGCGACTTGGAACACTTGTGAAAATTACGAGTGGCTTTGCTTTTAAATCTAATTTGTTTAACACAGATCATAATGGTTTACCTCTAATCCGTATTCGAGATGTCGTTCGGGGGTATTCTAATACTTATTATGAAGGTGAATATAAAACAGAATATTTAATTAAAAATAGTGATGCCTTAATTGGTATGGATGGAGAGTTTAACCTTGCTTTGTGGAAAGGTGGTAAAGCACTTTTAAACCAACGAGTTTGTAAAATCAAAAGTATTGATGAAAGATTAGATCAAGATTATTTAATTCATTTTTTACCTAAAGCACTTAAAGATATTGAAGATAAAACTCCATTTGTGACTGTTAAACATCTTTCAGTTAAAGATATTAATAGTATTGAAATCCCACTCCCACCACTTGCAGAACAACGCCGAATAGCCTCTATTCTAGATCAAGCGGACAAGCTCCGCCAAAAACGTCAGCAAGCGATTGAAAAATTAGATCAGCTTTTACAAGCTACTTTTATTGATATGTTTGGCGATCCTGTCAGTAATCCTAAAGGGTGGGATGTTAAAAAACTTTCTGATTTATCAACTAAAATTCATAGTGGTAATACGCCTAAAGGTGGATCTGAAAATTATGTTGATCAAGGTATAATTTTTTTAAGAAGTCAAAATGTTTGGAAAAATAAAGTTATTTTAGATGATGTTGCCTATATTGATGCTGACACTCACGCCAATATGATGAAAAGTAGTGTTAAACATGAAGATTTGTTAATGACAAAAACTGGGCGAATTAATACTGAAAATAGTAGCTTAGGTCGTGCAGCAATTTATCTAGGCGAAGATGATAGTGCTAATATTAATGGACACGTCTATTTAATCCGTATTAAAGAAGGTTACAATAAATACTTTATTTTAAGAATACTTACACTACCTGATTACTATGAATATATTCGTTCAGTTTGTGTGGGTGGAATTGATAAACGACAGTTAAATAAAGAGCACATTGAGAACTTCCCAATCATTCAACCTCCTATGGAATTACAAAATAAATTTTCTAATATTGTTGAGTTGATTGAGAGTCAAAAACCTAAGTTACTTGAACAACTAACACTGCAAGAAAATTTATTTAAAACATTACAAAACCAAGCATTTAGCGGAACTTTATAACCATTTAATTTGAAATTTGAGGGTATATACATGAGCAACTTCTCGTTTTTAGAATCTGAATTTAAGAGCTTGTCTGTCACCGCAAAAGAAGCTGAAAAGCTCGTGTATATATCCCCTCAATTTGCCCTTGCTGCAGCTAGAACATCACTCGAAAACCTTGTGCTATGGCTGTATCAATACGACAAAAAACTTTCACAACCTTATGATGCTTCATTACATAATTTACTCAATGACATCAAATTTAAAGACCTGATTCCGCCCTACATTTGGGATAAAATGGACAATATCCGCATGGTCGGCAACAGTGCCGTACATGGGAAAAAGTTCAAACAACTAACAACCGAAGAAACAGTAAAACACATTCAGCATCTTTTCCTGATGTATGTCTGGTTTGAACGTAACTACGGTTCACCTTCAAAAGACCGTTCTCAGTCGATTTTATTTAACCCAAAACTCATTCCAAATACTGACAAATCACAGCAAATCAAAGCCAACAAAGAAAAACTGCAAAAAGAAACTAAAGCCAAAGAAAAAGAGTTTGCAGAACAGCATAAAGCCCTACGAGAGCGTGAACAAAAACTGTTTGAATTATCTGCAAGTTTAGAAGAACGTGAAAAACTTCTTGCCGATATTGATGCTAATCTTGCTCAAAAACGTGCAGAAGTTGAACAAGCTAAAATTATCAACAGCAAGGTTCAAGATCATACTGACTATAAAGAGGATGAAACTCGTAAACTTAAAATTGACCTCTTGCTTGAAGAGGCTGGCTGGGAAATTGGGACAACAGTTCGAGAAGAAATCCCTGTTACAGGCATGCCAAGCCCATCAGGTAAAGGTGCAGTGGATTATGTACTGTATGATGCCAATGGGTTGCCTTTGGCAGTGGTTGAAGCAAAACGCACATCCAGCGATCCTGATATTGGACAGCAACAAGCCAAACTTTATGCAGACTGTTTAGAACAACAAACAGGACAGCGGCCTGTTATCTTCTATACCAATGGCTATAAAACCCGAATTTGGAATGATGTCCAAGGTGGACCACCACGTTTGGTTCATGGATTCTATACGCAAGCAGAACTGAAACGTCTAATTGAAAGACGTAAGAACAATCCTGATCTGGGTAGCTTCCCGATTAATTCGGAAATTGTCGAGCGTTATTATCAAACTCGTGCCATTAAAGCCATGCTCGCAGCTTATCAACGTAAAGAGCGTGCAGGCTTGCTGATCATGGCAACAGGTACAGGCAAAACCCGTACAGCTATTGCACTCGTCGATGTGCTGATGAAAGCCAATGTGGTGCAAAAGGTATTATTTCTTGCAGATCGTACTTCATTGGTCAATCAAGCACACAATGCTTTTAAAGCCAACTTAAAAGATACCTCATTCGTTAACTTACTTGAAGATAAGAACCAAGTCGGTCGCGTGTATTTCTCTACCTATCAAACCATGATGGGATTGATAGATGAAATGAATGCAGAAGGTACACGTAAATACGGTACAGGCATGTTTGACCTGATTATTATTGATGAAGCACACCGCAGCGTATACCAAAAGTTTGGTGAGATTTTTAAATACTTCGACAGCTTACTCGTGGGTTTAACTGCTACACCACGGGATGAAGTAGACCGTGATACTTATGCACTCTTTGGTTTGGAAAGCGGCGTACCAACCGATTATTACGACCTAGACCAAGCTATTGCTGATGGCTATCTTGTACCACCTAAAGCTTATTCAGTTCCTCTTAAATTCATGCGTGAAGGTGTTCAATATGAAGAACTTTCCGAGGAAGAAAAGCAACATTGGGATGGTCTAAACTGGGGTGATGAAGAGCCTCCCGAAGAAGTATCAGCCTCTCAAATCAACAAAGAGTTATTTATCTCTGGAACTGTTGATTTAATGCTGAAACATTTGATGGAAAATGGCATTAAGGTTGAAGGTGGAGACCGGTTGGGTAAAACTATTATCTTTGCAGTGAATCAAAAACATGCCAATTTTATTGCAGATCGTTTTAATGCAAACTATCCACAATATGATGGAAAATTTGCTCGTGTTATTACCCATGCCACCAAGTATCCACAAAGCTTAATTGATGACTTTAGCAAGAAGGATTTGCCTGAACCACAAATTGCCATTTCTGTAGATATGTTAGATACAGGGATTGATGTGCCTGAAGTGGTCAATCTCGTATTTTTCAAAGCAGTGCGCTCTAAAGTCAAATTTATACAGATGATTGGGCGTGGCACACGACTTTGTGAAGAACTATTTGCACCTGAAGACGATAAGAAAGAATTCTATATCTTTGACTATTGTTCTAATTTTGAATATTTCAATGAAAATCTAGATGGTGCGCCAGTATCAACCACAGAACCCCTTGGACAGCGCTTATTTAAGGTTCGTTTAAATATCCTCAGTGTTCTGAATGCAAAGGATTATGACACCGAAGAACTGAAAGCTGTACAGCAATATCTACGTCAAAGCTTACAGACCGAAGTGAAGTCGATGAACAATGATAATTTCATCGTAAAATCTGAGCTTGAGCATGTAGAACACTTCAAAAAAGATGATTCATGGAATCACTTGGATGACCTTACCATTGGGACTTTACGAGAACACATCTCTAAACTACCGAATCAACTTGAGCCTGAAACATTAGAAGCCAAACTTTTTGATATGTTGTGTTACAACCTTGAACTTGCGCTACTCCAAAAGAATAACAGAGCGATTGAGAGTTATGCCAATCGAGTGATTGAAATTGCTTCAAAGCTAGAAAGTAAAGAAAATATTCCTATTGTCGCTGAACAAATGGCGCTAATCCAAGATATTCAAACTGTGGAGTATTGGAAAGGTATCACATTACCCATACTTGAATCGATGCGTAAACGTATTCGTGATTTGGTCAAACTTATCGAGAAATCCACCTCTACCATTGTTTATTCAATGTTAGATGATGAAATTGGCGAAGCGGTAGAAATTGGGATTCCTGTAGTTTCAAGTGGTGTCAATCTTGCTCAGTATCGAAAGCGTGTAGAAAGCTTTATTAAGGCAAATGAAAACCATATTACGATTGCTAAATTAAAACGTGGTTTGGCACTCACGCCGACAGACTTAAATGAGCTTGAACGTTTCATATTTGAAGCACAAGAGGTTGAAAGTAAAGAGAGATTTGAGAAATGTTTTGGCAAAGACAAACCCTTGTCTTTGTTCATACGTGCTCTAATTGGTTTAGACCGCCAATCAGTACAAGAAGCGTTTTCTAAATATTTACAAGGTTCAACTTATAACGAAACACAAATCCGCTTTGTAGAAATGATTATCAAGCATTTAACCATGCGAGGAACGCTGGAAGCATCACAACTTTATGAACCACCATTCAATCAGATGCATTATAAAGGAATTGATGGCATGTTTGCTGATGGTGATGCTGACAACATATTGAGCGTTGTACAAGCTTTTAATGAGAGCGCTGTAGCTTAAAATTAGACATTATTTTAAGAAAACACAAACCTTACAGAATTACGTTATTATTTAGATAGAAATTCCTAAATAATAGGCTTCAGCATGTCATTTTTTCTCCGTCAGCTATATTTGAAAGGGTCAGATAAAGAAGCTCTTAAAAACACAACTGAACTTAATCATCTCAAAGAATGGTTAATCGTATATTGCAATAAAAATAAAACTAATTTACTAACGTATACAACCATCCAAAGATATTGCCCTTACTCCATCAGAAAATTTGGAAAAGCTAAACTAGAACCACTGATAGAACAATTAATTTTATTAGGAGTTATTGAAAGTAGAAAAATAAATAAGACTAAGTACATACTTTTATTAAAGTAATTTTATCTGATTTGAACTAGAAGAGGAAACGTCTCGCTAATGTCTACCCGATTTTTAAGTAAGGGAGTAATATTTTTCTGCTTATCCCTTTTCACAATAGGTTATACATTAAAACAAAAGTTCCATTTAGGGGGGCGGACGTAGCTTAAGATGTAGGTTAAAAATATAGTGAATAATTAAAGAATAAGGTTGATCAGAGCTAACTAGAGAATTTAAATTAAAGAGTTACAGTCTAGAATAAGTACCTATATTAGTACCTAAAATGATTATTTAAAATTATTTATATTTAAAAACATATATTTGAGAAAACATATGGTCCCGAGGGTCGGACTCGAACCGACACGTCATCGCTGACAGTGGATTTTGAGTCCACCGCGTCTACCAATTTCACCACCTCGGGAGAGGTTGTGTGCGTATAATAGCGCGTTTCATTTTCTTGTCAACGACAAGTTTTCACATTTGTTTAATTTTAAGGCAGTTCTGGTTTTTTTGGATTATAAAACATCAATTTCAGCCATTAATTTGAAAAACGACTATACTAGCGGCAGTTTTTAAATCCCAAATGTCAGTTTTTCTTCCTCATGATGCAACTCTCCGATTTTAATTTCGAACTTCCCGACGAACTCATTGCGCGCTACCCACTTGAAACACGTAGCGCTTCTCGCCTTTTACATCTCAATGCAGATGGTTCATACCAAGATCTTCACTTCACCGATGTTTTTGATTTATTCAATGAAGGTGATTTATTGGTACTCAATGATACCAAAGTGATGAAAGCACGTTTAAAAGGTAAACGCGCCTCTGGTGGTGCTATTGAAGTTTTGGTTGAACGTATTTTTGATCAGACCATTGCACATTGTCATATCAAAGCCAGTAATTCGCCTAAAGCAGGTGCTGAGTTATTTATTGGCAAAGATGAAGTTAAAGTGACGGTAACAGGTCGTCATGAAAACTTATTTGTGGTGGAGTTTTCACAGCCTATTTTGCAAGTTTTAGATTTATATGGACAATTGCCTATTCCGCCTTACTTTAACCGTGAAGCAGAAGCCATTGACACAGAACGCTATCAAACCGTGTTTAACGATCCGACCAAATTAGCAAGCGTAGCAGCACCGACAGCAAGTTTGCACTTTGACCAAGCCCTATTAGAAAAATTAGAGCAAAAAGGCGTAAATAAAGCGTTTGTAACCTTGCATGTGGGTGCTGGAACATTTTTACCCGTACGTACAGATCAGATCGAAAACCACATCATGCACAGTGAATGGTGTGATGTGCCTGAAGCAACCGCAAAATTGATTCAAGAAACCAAAGCACGTGGTAACAAAGTAATTGCCGTTGGAACAACAGCAACACGCGCTTTAGAAAGCGCAGCACAAGCATCTGGCGGAAAAATTGCCGCGTGGACAGGCGATACACAAATCTTTATCTATCCAGGGTATCAGTTCTGTGTGGTTGATCGCTTGATCACCAACTTTCATTTACCAGAATCTACCTTGTTAATGTTGGTATCTGCATTATCCAACCGTGACAATATTATGAACGCATATCAGCATGCTGTTGCAAGCAAATATCGTTTCTTTAGTTATGGCGATGCAATGCTGATTGAAAATGCAAATGACTAGATCCAACGAAGCACAATGTATTTAAAAATTATTGCTTAGTCAGACTACCAATATGCAAAGTGTGGTTTAGACACCACACTTTGCATTCAAAATCATTTTTTCGTTACAATCAGGCATCTAAGCACTTGCTACAATAATGAATAAAGATGAATGATTTACTCACAAAAATTCAAAATGCCTTTAGTCAACAACACGCCAACAATCGCAAGACTCAGCACAATATTCATGTGATCAATCAGTTACTCTCGTCAAATCAAGATTTTGAACAGATCATTGCAAGCTTAAAGAATTGGCAAGATGATCCGAGTCTGTCTATTCAAAATTATACGTTTTGGCTTTTTATCGCGATCGCGATTGGTTTATTTATACTGGCTATTTTTACCCACCCGATACTCTTACTGGTTGCGGGTGCGAGTGTGGCTTTTGCTTTCTATAAGCGCACTTCGACAAAAGCACTCAATCAATTGGTTGAAGATGCTCATCAAAAGAACCTAGAAGCAAAATATCAAATTCGCTTCTATCCCAATGCCTTCGATGAAAATATTGAGTCTCCCTATAATTTCCCATTATTTGGTTTAGGGGATCATGAAAATACCATTGGTCATTGCATTTATGGCGCTTGGCAGGTCAACGGCATCAACTATCCATATATGCTGTTTAATTATCATTATGTGGATGAAATCGAAACTCGTGATTCAGAAGGCAAGAAAAAGACTGAATATCGTCATTATGATTTATGGGGGATCATCCTAGAAAACTTCCCTGCTCAAGGTATCAGTATTTCATCTAAACAAAATCGAGCCTGCCGTCTTGGGGTAAAATGGTCGAGTGGGGGATATTCGTTTCGACAATCAGTACCAATTAAGTGGTACAAATGAGATGCAACTTGCCAAATTTTTTACACCAAATCATGTATTAATGCTTGATCAAGCCATGGCTTATTTTAAAGGTGATTTTTATGTTCAAGCCCAGCGCCCTTCTTTGTGCTGGCTGTTTAAAAAAGATATTACCAAAGCGCAAATGCAAGTCGATAAAATTCAAACTGTCTATGATTTGGCTGCACAACTTGAAAGTATGAACATGCCGGATTATGAACAGCTTAAAGATTCACTGATCACGATTCTACAAGAAGCCCAGCCTCAATATGCGACAAATAAACTTGAAAAATAAACAATTTACTTTGTCAATACAATAATTTATCGCATACTGATCAATCTGGAATTCGAACTTTAATAGACTTCAATCATGATTATTTGCCATGCCTATAGAAACCGTTGAGCGATTACTTCACCTACGCACAAGAAAAAATAAACATGTGATGCGCAATATCGCTCGGCTTTGGGAAATTGGACAACAGGCTCAATCTGCACAAGATATTTTAGATGGCTTACATCCGTGGGGAGAATGTAGAGAATTATTTTTTCATAACCTCATCCCCAGACTGCTGTTTATGATTGGGGTACTGACTGCAATTTTTGGTTGGCTGATTCATCACTATATTCCCTACCCACTGAGTCTATTAGCAGCCTTGTTATGCTGTTTTGCTGCTTATTTAATTTATGAGCAAAGCGATCCAATTGATGAAGTGATCAATTTTTTAGAACAGCGTATGATGTTTCTCCGCTACGAGTTAAATTTTAATAAAACCCCAAGTCATATCTCCACAACAAGCAATACCTTTTTGGTCATAAGCAAGTTAAAACAAAGTTTTCCATTGTTTTCGCAAGGCAATGTGTTGAATGAGATTGAACAATTTGCATCCACCAAATGGTTTGATGGTGAACAAGAACATCATGTGATGTTATTTCAGTATCATTATGTCGATGAGTTTTCACTGCCCAATACTCAGGGTGAAAAACAGAAAATTAAGGAAACCCATAAAAACCAATGGGGTGCTTTTATTTTTCAATTACCCGCTCTTGGATTTTCCGCCAGTAATAAACATCATGAATTTATTCCGCCCTATACCCAAATATGGAAAACTGCGGATATTCTGGTCAGTCAAAATTTATATATTTTTGGCTATGATCAACATCAACTTGCCCGTACCATTAGTCCAAGTATCACCTTAAAATTAAGTGATTTTTTTCAACACTATTCAGGTGATATTGTTTATCATTTTGAAGAAAATATGCTGTGCTATATGGGAGATCAAGATCTCTTTCGCATTCGTCGTAAAAAACAAAAGCTTCAGGATATTTCAGCACTTCGTGGACATTTAAGAACATTAACCATGCCTGAATATGAAAAATTTAAACAGTGCATGCTAAACTTGATTTCATAAATCAAAAGGAATAATCAAAATGGGTTTAATCATATTTATTGGGATTTTTATTGTTCTGATCGTTTGGGGTATTCTGGTCAGAAATAACATTGTGCGTTATTTCAATGCGACACAACGCGCATGGGCTGAAGTTGCCAATTTTGAACGCCAGAAAGTAAAAACACTGGAAACTTTAGAGCAAACTTTGGCGCAATATACACAGTTTGAAAAATCAACTTTGGAAAAAGTGACCGAGTTACGTCAGCAAATTTTGAATCTAAATTTGAACAATACTGATGTTTCTCAACTGCAACATGTTGAAAAACTCAATCAAGATTTAATGAAAAGTTTAAATGTGGTGGTTGAAAATTACCCTGAACTCAAAGCAGATACTTTGTATGCAAAAATGATGGATGATATTCAAGAACAAAATGAAAATGTCGGTGCAGCAATCACCATCTTTAACCGTAATGTTGAAGAATTTAATAACACCATCGAAATTTTTCCAAACAATATGATCAATACCATTACTTTGGCAAAGAAAACAATTCGTCCATTTTCCGACAATGTGGTCACTCAGAATTTTGATTACAAGCCTAATTTTAACTAAGCTTTACTCTATATTGTTGGAAAAACCCATCCTTCCCAAAAAATATTGGGAAGGTTCTTTGATCAAACATTACTTGAATAAATACGTAAAAAACAAATACTGGCAATGGATTTATCAACAAGCTTGGTAAAAAAACAATGGTCAACAATCCAGCCCTTGCATGCGATTAAACTAAAATTTCAAATCGTCTGTAGGATTTAAATCGAGTATAAATTACCAGCAAATCACACCAGCAGCATTACTTAGAATTATAAACCCTATGTTGAAAATCTTTTCCAACCATTCCTTTCGCCTTCTTTTCAAAAACTGGAATGTATTTGAAATTGTTTGGCTTTTTAGTTTTATTTTCATCGGCTGTATCATTACTTTAGTTCAACAAGATACATGGTTTAATTTCGTGGTATTACTCAGCGGAATTCTCTGTGTGGTATTGGCAGCAAAAGGCAATATTCTCAATTATAGTTTTGGTTTATTTAATAGCTGTGCTTATGCATGGATTTGCTATAACAACGGGCTTTATGGCGAAATGGGACTGAATCTCTTGTTCTTTATCCCAACCGCTTTGATCGGCATGCTACTTTGGCAGAAACATACCAAAGAAAAACAATTACAACAGGCCTACACACTTCGGCAGGCTTATTTGATTTTGATCATCCTGAGCAATATAGGTTGTATTGCGATACTCGGTTATCTGCTTGCCCAAATTCCCACTCAAAATACGCCTTATATAGATGCAACCACCAATATCCTTGCAATCACAGCAACGATTTTGATGCTGCTGCGTTTTAAAGAGCAATGGTGGTTTTATATTACTTTAAATATCTTCAGTATTTTAATGTGGGCGATCCGAACCCTTGATGGTAGTGGTGATGGTGCAATGATGTTATTGATGTGGTCGGCCTTTCTGATCAATGCCATCTATGGCTACTATAACTGGAACAAACTTGCACAAAACTATTCAAACTCATCCTATTGAATTTAAAAACTATGAAAAAAATCGGACTGACACTCGGTAAATATGCACCCTTACATGCAGGTCATATGCATGTATTTGAAACAGCATTACAAGAGGTAGATGAGCTGTATGTATTGATCTATCAAAGTTCAATTACAACTACCCCCTTAAACATTCGCGCCCAATGGATCAGAGATTTATTTCCTCAAATTCATGTGATTGAGGCATGGGATGGGCCTGAGGGTTATTCCAATGATCGGGCGTTTGAAATAGAACAAGAAAATTACATCATTCAAAAGCTCAATGGCGTGAAAATTTCACACTTTTATAGTAGTGAGTTTTATGGTACACATGTCAGCACAGCACTCAATGCAATTGATCGTAGAGTAGATGAGTCACGTTTACAGGTACCGATCTCAGCTACAATGATTCGAGCAAATGCCTTTCAAAATCGGAAATTTATCCCCAACTGTGTCTATGCAGATTTGATTAGCAAAGTCGCCTTTGTCGGTGCCATGTCTACAGGCAAGTCGACTCTGGTTGAAGCGCTTGCGAAAAAGTATGCAACAACTTTTGCCCCAGAATATGGGCGTGAATATTGGGAAACTCACCAAGTTGATCGTCGTATCGGTTTTGAGGATTTCAACATTATTGCAGATCGTCATATCGCCTATGAAGATCAAGCCACTTTAGATGCGAACCGTTATTTATTTGTAGATACCAACGCGATAACCACAGCGATGTTTTGTATGGATTATCATGGCCGATTACCTGAGCATCTCAAACAACTTGCACTCGAAAATGCACAGCGCTATGACTTATTTTTCTTGTGTGAAGATGATATTGTTTATGACGACACTTGGGATCGTAGCGGTCCCCAAAAAAGAGCTATTTTTCATCAGCAAATTATTGCGGATCTCAAACAACGTCGGATTCCATACATCGCTTTAACAGGAAGTTTAGAACAACGGATTGCCAAGGTTGAACAAGTGCTAAATCAGTTTGATAAATTCAACAATTTTTTTGGGTCAGCTTTAAAGCCATGATCAGGAATCGATTATGGCGATTGAGTATATTTGACTCGAAACATATCGCCTAAATCACCATGTGGAAATTTGAATAAAAATTCAGCCATAATCCTGTTTATTTTCAACATAAAAAATGACATTTCGATCATTTTCTGATATTTTCAAACCGCTAAAAAATGACTATTTTTAGAACAAAACGATCAACTAAAAATGATCAACTTAATAAAAAGACAATCTAAAGATTGGAGTAAATCAAATGTTAAAAAAATTATTCATGATGTTATGTCTGTGTTTTCTCTGGCAAGCCCCTGCTCAAGCGAAAGGCCTGTTAGTTTTTAATACAGGCGATGAAATGTTTAAAGTTGGCCCGTTTCCACAAGAAGTGTTAAGTCAATATGAAGATCTTAAAAGTTTAAATGCAGGATATAAATGTAGTCACTTTGGAATCTTATGGGCAGATGTCAAAACATGGGACTGCACCTTGGTCGGCATGACCGATGCAGAACCAGATACTTTTTATGAATTACCTGATGATGTCATTTCAACCTTAAGTAAAAATCCTGAATACCAAGAAAATAAAATGCAGCGTAATTTTTGGAATCATTATGGAATATTCATCATGATTCTGGGAGTTATCGCCTTGATCATTATCGGTCGTAAAGCAAAAGACTAATTTTCTATCTTGTCCAAATCTAAGCTCAAAAGCGAACCACTATTCGCTTTTGAGCTGCATAAAAATAATACCTTGATATTCAAAAAATAATTATTCAACGATAAAAAAATGATTCTCCTATCAATCTATTGATGTTCAAGCCGCTAAATCAATAATTTTAAATTTAACATTATGAAAAACAACATGACTGGTATTCGACCATAAAATCAGGGAAAATAGCCCCCTTTTGCAATTATCAATCAGCGAACTGTTTTTTCGCCAGATTTAGGTTATTTATGAAGTTTGAAAAATTAGGTCAGTCGGGGCGTGCTCGTCGTGGTCGTTTAACTTTAGAACATGGTGTGATTGAAACACCTGTGTTCATGCCTGTGGGAACTTATGGCACAGTTAAAGGCATGTTGCCACGCGATATCGAAGATATCAAAGCACAAATTATTTTAGGCAATACCTTCCACCTTTACTTACGTCCTGGACTAGATGTTATCCGTGAACACGGCGGTTTGCATGAATTTATGAAATGGGGCAAACCGATTCTTACTGATTCAGGCGGCTTCCAAGTATTCAGTCTGGGTGCTATGCGTAAAATCAAAGAGGAAGGGGTGACTTTCCGCTCACCTATTGATGGTTCAAAAGTCTTTTTATCTCCTGAAATTTCAATGGATATTCAACATACATTGAACTCAGATATTGTGATGATTTTTGATGAATGTACGCCATACCCAGCAACCCATGAAGAAGCACAGAAATCGCTTCAACTGTCATTACGTTGGGCGAAGCGTTGTAAAACACAACATCACGATGTTTTAAAAAATAGAAACGCATTGTTTGGAATCATTCAAGGCGGCATGTATGAAGACCTTCGTGAAGAGTCTTTAAACGGTCTTAAAGAAATTGATTTTGATGGCTTTGCGATTGGTGGTTTATCTGTGGGTGAACCCAAAGAAGAAATGATCAAAGTTTTGGATTATCTGCCTGCAAAAATGCCAGAAGATAAACCACGTTATTTGATGGGTGTGGGTAAACCAGAAGATATCGTTGAAGCAATTCGTCGTGGTGTCGATATGTTCGACTGTGTCATGCCAACTCGAAATGCACGTAATGGTCATTATTTTGTTACAGATGGTCTGGTTCGGATTCGTAACAGCCAATATCGTCATGATCAAAGTCCACTTGATCCACATTGCGACTGTTATACCTGTACCAACTTCACCCGTGCTTATTTATTCCATTTAGAAAAATGTGGTGAAATGCTCGGTTCAATGTTGGGTACGATCCATAATTTACGTTATTACCAACGTTTTACCCAAGATATTCGTGATGCTTTAGATCAGGGAACTTTTGATGAATACGTGACTGATTTCTATCAACGTCGCGGTTTAGAAGTTCCTCCTTGTCCTGCTGACTAATGCCCCAATATAAAGTTGAATTGAAGATTAATTCAACAGTATTTGCGCTGAAACCCAAGACAAGGTAAATTGCTGAACAAGTCAATTTAAAAGCCATGAAAATGGCAGATAATTTTTAACATTAGGAAATTAGAATGAGCTTATTTATTTCTTCTGCTCACGCTGCAGCAGCGCCTGCACAAGGCCCAGGCATGATGGCAAACATATTGATGATTGTAGTATTTGTTGCAATCTTTTATTTTCTCATCTGGCGTCCTCAAGCAAAACGTGCAAAAGAACACCGTACTTTAATCGAAAGCTTAGGTGTTGGCAGTGAAATTGTATTTGCAGGCGGCTTAATGGGTCGTATCCTAAAAATTGATGGCGACTTTGCAGTGGTTGAATTAAGCAAAGGAAATGAAGTCAAAGTTCAACGTGCAAGTGTTATTTCAGTACTCCCTGAAGGCACATTAAATAACCTTTAATCATAAAACGGTCGTGCACTTAGCACGACTTTTTCATTTTAAGAAGAAAGCGAATGCGTTACCCTGCATGGAAATATATATTGATTCTAGTGGTACTAGTGATCAGTACATTATATGCGCTGCCGAGTTTGTATCCTGACGAACCTGCTGTTCAAATTTCTGGTGCCAAGGCTGGTACCACAATTGATCAGTCTGTCATACAAAAAGCAGAGCAAATTTTAAAAAGTGAAAATATTAGCAGTCATGATAATACCTTCACCAACAATGCTGCCCTTCTGCGTTTAAATACGTCTGAAGCACAGTTAAAAGCAAAAGATGTCCTCAGCAAAGGTTTGGGTGAGAACTATACCGTTGCATTAAACCTTGCACCAACCACACCTGAGTGGTTGCAAAAAATTGGCGCTAAGCCAATGAAGCTTGGTTTGGACTTACGTGGTGGTGTTCATTTCTTACTTGAAGTAGATATGGACAAAGCTATTGCACAACGTATGGAAACCTCAGCAACAGACTTACGTCGTGAGTTCCGTGACAATAAGATTAAATTTAATAGTCTTTCATTGAACAACAATACCATTACGATTCAGTTTGCAAATAATGATGACCGTGCAGCGGTAATGGACTTTTTACGTCGTGATGGGAATAAGTTCAATCAACAAGCTTTAGCAACGGATACAGGTTCTACGCTTAAGTTGACCTATAACGATGCGACCAAGCAAGATATTCAATCTTATGCACTCAACCAAAACTTAACCACTTTACGTAACCGTATTAATGAGTTAGGTGTAGCTGAAGCATTGGTACAAAGCCAAGGTAGCAACCGTATTGTGGTTGAATTGCCTGGTGTACAAGATACTGCCGAAGCTAAACGTGTCTTGGGGCGTACTGCAAACCTTGAATTCCGTTTAGTGTCTGATTTAAATGATCAATATATTGACCGTTTCACAGGTAAATATAATGGTCAACCTTTACCGCCTGGTACTGAAGTTTTTGCTTACGAATCTTTGGACAGTGGTCGTGAACTGTTATTAAATCGCAGCCGTATCCTTACGGGTGAACGTGTACAAAATGCATCAAGTGGTTTTAGCCAAGATAGTGGTGGCGCTGAAGTAAATATTACTTTAGATACTGCTGGTGGTAAGTTGATGTCAGATGCAACCCGTACTGCTGTTGGCAAACGTATGGCGGTTTTGTTTATTGAAAATAAACAAAAAATCACCTCTGTTGCTGATCCAGTTACAGGTGCAATGACAGAAGTTCGTACCCCATATACTGAATCTGTGGTAATCAATGCTGCAAATATTCAAGCGGTTTTAGGTTCATCTTTCCGTATTACTGGTTTAGATTCTCCTCAAGAAGCGGCTGAACTTGCATTGATGTTACGTGCTGGTGCTTTAGCTGCACCAATGTACTTTGTAGAAGAACGTGTTGTTGGTCCAAGTTTGGGACAAGAGAACATCGATAAAGGCGTATTATCAACGCAAGTTGGTTTCCTGCTTGTTGCAATCTGGATGATCGTGTTCTTCCGTCTATTTGGTTTAATTGCTGATGTAGCATTAGTGATTAACTTGGCAATGCTTCTCACCATCATGTCTTGGATCGGGGCTTCACTGACCTTGCCAGGTATTGCAGGTATCGTAATCACCATTGGTATGGCGGTCGATGCCAACGTACTGATCTGTGAGCGAATACGAGAAGAAATGCGCTGGGGGGCCTCGCCCAAACAGGCCATTATTGCCGGTTATGATCGAGCCTATAACACCATTCTCGACTCAAACTTAACCACATTCTTGGTTGCATTTATTCTGTTTGCAATTGGTACGGGTCCAATCAAAGGCTTCGCTGTAACGCTGATGATTGGTATCGTTTGTTCGATGTTTACTGCAATTACAGTAACACGTGCAATTGTCCAATTGGTATATGGCAGAAAAAGTAACTTGAATAAGTTGAGCATATAGGAGATCGAAGATGACTGATGTGACTCAACCGAAAAAGAAATATGGTCGCCCTGATGATGAGCATGTAATTAATTTCATGAAGATTGCCAAACCAGCGGCAATCATCTCAATCCTTTTGACCATTGCGAGTATCTTCTTTATTGCAACCAAAGGCTTAAATCTTGGTTTAGATTTTACTGGTGGTGTTTCTGCAGAATTGAACTATCAATATGCGGCAAAACCAGCAGACGTGATTTCTAATTTGGATAAAGCTGGCTTTAAAGATGCAGTTGTACAAACATTAGGTTCAAATAAAGACTTAATTGTACGTATGCCAGCGCAAGACCTTAAAGTTGAAGACTTAAGCAATACCATCACCAAAGCAGTTCAACTTCCGAATAACACTGCTGTTGTTCACAAAGTTGACTCTGTCGGTGGTCAAGTCGGTAATGAGCTATATTTACGCTCTGCAGGTGCTGTAGCGCTTGCAATGCTGCTTATGCTGATCTACGTGACCATTCGCTTCGAGTTTAAACTTGCAGTTGGTGCAGTGCTTTCATTACTGCACGATGTGATCGTAACGATTGGTATTTTTGCAATGATGCAATGGCCATTTGACCTTACTGTTTTAGCGGCTATTCTTGCCTTAATCGGCTTCTCGTTAAACGATAACATTGTTGTATCGGATCGTATCCGTGAAAACTTCCGTAAGATTCGTGGCGCGACACCGTTAGAAATTGTGAATATTGCCTTAACTGAAACCTTAAAACGTACCATTCATACCTCGATGACATTATTGCTGGTTGTACTTGCAATGATGTTCTTGGGTGGTGATGGCTTACACTGGTTCTCAGTTGCCATGTTTATTGGTGTATTTGTAGGTACGTATTCTTCAATCTATATTGGTACCGCATTTGCATTGTGGCGTGGTCTTAACCGTCAAGACTTTATCGTACAAGTTAAACCTGAATTTGAAGATGAAGAACATATTCCTCACTAAGTTTCAGTTTTAATTAAAAAAGCTCATCTTTGGATGGGCTTTTTTATGCTTAAAATTTAACATCACAATGTAAAGAAGTTGTTCTATTCATAAAGCCTTACTCTGCCCCACAATTTAGCATCTGTTGATTTACATCATATAGCGATGTCAATACAGAATAGCGATACGAGGTAAATTGTGACTACTGAGCATAATATTTTGCAGTTGGATAATACTTGGTCTTTTCCTTCCATTTTCCATTGACCAGATTGCGATCTGTAACCTCAACTTGATCACCTTGTGGTGAGGTTGCATCCTCAATAAACTCTCGAACCAGTAATAAACCTTTTCTAGGTACAACTTGATACTCAGAACGAATATGGTAGCAACAGCCACTTTTATTAAAGGTGATGATACGTTTGCGCTTTTTGTCTAGCTCGAACATACCTAAATTTTCTTGAGTGAGTACAGACAGTTCCTGACTTAAAACAAATTTATTCTTGCTTTGATTAAACACATAAATGTCATACACAGGACCACCATAAGAACCATAATTGCCGTTTCTAATTACGAGGTCTTCTGTTCCATCAAAGTTAAAATCATCAAAAATCAAAGGGCTTTGCTCGCCATAAAGCTGTATAACATTAACACTCGGTTTAAACTTTTCATCCAAATACATGGTCAGTTCATCAGAGTGAAATACTTGAAATACCGCTTTGCTGCCCTTTTTTAATAGTTTTACTTCAGCCTTAGCCCCACACTCATCTTTTTCACATGCAATATCAATTACGGCATCATAGTGTTTCGAGCCATCTTGAATTTCAAAAACTTGTGCATGCGTTATAGACAAGGAAAATGCCAGATAGATGCCAAAGCTGTTACAGATTATTTTAAATGGTTGATTCATCATTTTTATTCAGTCAATTTTATCAAAATCATAGCATTAAAATTGCTTAAATAAAAAACCGCCCGAAGGCGGTTAGACTCCCTCCTTTATCAAAGGAGGATTGGGGTGGATTTAATCCGATAGCAGCTTAGTGCCCACCACCATTGATTGCTTTTGTCATCTCTTCAACAACTTTCTTGGCATCACCAAAAATCATCATGGTTTTGTCATTGTAGAATAAGTCATTGTCTAAACCTGCATAACCTGTTGCCATAGAGCGCTTGATTACCATAATGGTACGTGCTTTATGTGCTTCAAGAATCGGCATACCATAAATTGGTGAACTTGGATCATCTTTAGCCGCTGGGTTAACAACGTCATTCGCACCAATTACCAGTACAACATCAGTCGCTGGGAAATCAGAGTTGATCTCGTCCATTTCCAAGATGTCTTCATATGCAACATCAGCTTCCGCCAACAATACATTCATATGACCAGGCATACGACCTGCAACTGGATGGATTGCAAAACGAACCGTTACACCTTGCTCTTTCAAGATTTCACACAATTCTTTCACTGCGTTTTGTGCACGACCTTGCGCCATACCATAACCCGGTACAATCACAACGCTGTCCGCATTCGACATCAAGAAGCCCGCATCATCCGCAGAACCAGAACGGTAATTACGTTGAACTTGCTCACCTTTATCAACCGATGCTACAGCCGTACCACCCATCGCACCACCAAACAATACATTGATGATTGAACGGTTCATTGCTTTACACATAATGTAAGACAGAATCGCACCTGATGAACCCACCAGCGAACCCGCAACAATCAGCATGTTGTTTTCAAGTGTAAAACCAATACCTGCCGCAGCCCAGCCAGAGAATGAGTTCAGTAGTGAAACCACCACTGGCATATCACCGCCACCGACTGGTGCAATCCAAACCCAACCAAATGCCAATGCCAGTGCAGTCATCGCCCAGAATGCTTGCATATTGCCTGTGGTAAAGAAATACACACCACACGCCAGCATAGCCAGAAAAATGATCGCTTGAACAGGTTTAACCCAAGCACCTGAAATGGTTTTTGCCCATTTCTTTGCAGCTAACTTACCATAAGCAAATACAGATGCAGTAAAGGTAATCGCACCAACGAAGCAACCGACGAATAATTCAAATAAATGAACTTTACTCATATGCGCATGCTGTACACCAGCAGCGGTTAAAGCAGATTCGTTTTGTGCAAACAAAGCAGTCAGTTGGTTATTATGTAAAATTGCAGCAATTGCAATTAATACCGCAGCCAAACCAACAAGTGAGTGCATCAACGCCACTGTTTCTGGCATTTGTGTCATTGGAACTGTACGTGCACGTGCAATACCGACAATTGCACCCAACACCATTGCACCACCAATCATCCATACAACAGGATGATCTGCGACAAAGAATGTGGTGATTACCGCAATCGCCATAGCGATCATACCGTAACGGTTACCAACAATCGCAGTTTTAGGGCCTGAAAGACCACGTAAGGTTAAGATGAAAAGGACAGCACCTACAAGGTAGAACCAATCCGCATATTCTCGAATAAATTCCATAGATTAGCCCTCTTTTTTCTTTTGTTTTGGCTTAAACATTTCAAGCATACGTGCAGTCACTGCGAAGCCACCAAAAATGTTAATACTTGCCAAGAACACTGCAATTGCACCAAGTACACTAACAACATTCACGGACTGGAATTGTACACTTGCATCTACAACACCAGGAATTCCAACAGTTTGTATCATCGCACCCACAACGATAATTGAGGACAATGCATTGGTTACTGCCATTAACGGCGTATGCAATGCAGGTGTGACACCCCAAACCACGTAGTAACCAACAAAGATGGCTAAGACGAAAATAGTAATAGTTTCAACCATGATGACTCTCCTTAACCACGCTTCAGCAGTACTTGACCGCCATGAGTTACTAGAAGTGCTTTTTGAATTTCGTCTTGTTGATTGATGGCAAAGTTTTTCTCTTGATCAAACAAAGTTTCTACGAAATTGAAAACATTACGTGCATACAGTGCCGAAGCTTCTGTCGATACTGTAGAAGGAATATTTGGAATACCTAAAATCGTCACGCCATTGTCAGTGACAACATTTTCACCGTTCTTAGAACCTTCAACGTTCCCGCCTGATTCAACCGCCATATCTAGGATGATTGAACCTGGTTTCATTTTGGCAACAGTTTCAGCTTTGATTAAGCGAGGTGCATCACGACCTGGCAACAACGCAGTAGTAATCACAATGTCTGCATTTGACACGGCTTTATCTACGATGATGGCTTGGTCTTGAATATATTGCTCGCCTGGCATCCAGCCATAACCATTTTTAGCGGCATCGGCAGCTTTTTGTTTTTCTTCATCAGACATCGGTACATCTAACCACTTACCACCAAGCGATTCGACTTGGTCACGTGCAGTTGGACGTAAATCTGTTGCTTCAACAACTGCGCCTAAGCGTTTTGCAGTTGCAATGGCTTGAAGACCTGCGACACCCACACCCATAATCACGATACGAGCGGGTTTCACAGTACCTGCAGCAGTCATCAGCATTGGGAACATACGTTGATATTCCGCAGCGGCCAATAACACCGACTTATAACCTGCAAGGTTGGCTTGAGAAGACAATACATCCATATTTTGCGCACGAGACAGTGTTCGTGGCAAAAGCTCTAACGCAAATGCAGACACTTGTTGTGACGCAAATTGGTCAAGTTCAGTATTACGGTATGGGTCAAACATTGCTACCACAGCTGTTCCAGCGGCAAGCTTTTGAATTTCCTCACCTTGTGGTGCACGAACTTTCAAAATAATTTGACTACCTGTATAGGCATCATCTGTAATTTTAGCGCCGACTTGTTCATAAGCACTGTCAATATAAGCCGCTTTTTTACCAGCGCCTCGTTCAATGACAATACTATGACCAGCACTAATCAACTTTTTTACTGTCTCTGGCGTAGCGGCTACGCGGTTTTCACCGACGACAGATTCTTTTGGGATTCCAATCTGCATGAGCGTTCCTCAAGCTAATTTTTCTTCAAGTAAACATCGTAAATAACCCGATGTTTCCCCCAGATGCGTTGTTATGAATTTTTGGATTCTAATTGAACTTTTTTAAAATACCACCCAATATTTATTTAATAAATACCCATATTTTGAACTGATGATTCATAAATATAATTGTGCGACATACCCTATATTCAATTTATTGTATTTTTCTCGTATTATCCTGCTCAGTTTTTTTGACATATCCTGTCTCCAATTTTTAAAAATGATGTTTTTTTAATCTTATTTGGATATTTTAAGCTGCTCACCCTACCCTACTGATTGGCATTTACAGCAGTATGATTCACTTTTAAGCATTCCAGCTTGCTGTTTAAATACTCCATAAAACAATAGATTTAGCATAAAAACCAACATCTCTATTGACCTTTCTGACAAATTACATGGTTTTTTTATCAGCTTATATTGGCCTTTTCTATCATTTTTTCCGTCAAAAATGTAAGTCGGTTTTTATTACATTTTTTAATTTCATTAATAAAAAAAAGTACTTGGAATAACCATTAGAATTACCCTAGAACTGAGTCTAAAGCAATTACAAAAAATTTTAGTTTTTTTTATTTGCCATTTTGTCAGTTAATAATACTCGAACAGCTTGAACCAACCATTACGATGTTGCACCTTTTTTGTGCAAAAAAAAGCATATTGAATTTGAGCAGTTTATAAACAAGGATCTCAAGGTTGATTTTTATACAATTTTTATTTCAATCTATTTTAATGCTACTTAAATCCACACAAAAAGAAGTAAGCAAGTGTGTTTTATATTCCTTTTATTGAGCCAATTCATTCTTTTTTTGTATTTCCACTGATTGAAAACAACATTTATACTGCTTGTTCAAATTTACATGTCGTATAGCGACATCGTCAATGCAGTCAAATTCATGAAACTTTCTTTATCCAGTACCCAACTCGGTTCGATTTTCGCACTTGGTGCGGCTTTCTTATTTAGTACCAAAGCTATTTTTATTAAACAGGCTTACGCATTATCACCATTGGTTGACAGCACCGTGCTTATGGCATTGCGAATGGCAAGTGCCCTGCCTTTTTTCCTTTTACTGTGTTGGTTCAATCGCCATCATAATAAAAATATGACAGGAAAAGACTGGGCTTTATTGGTTGCTGCAGGTTTGATGGGCTATTATCTTTCAAGTTGGCTCGACTTCGCTGGTCTGATGTATATCAGTGCTTCGTTAGAACGTATTATTTTATTTCTCTATCCAACACTGACAGTAATTGCCACAAGCTTTATTTATAAGCAAAAACTCAACTTTAGAACCATACTAGCGATTGCATTAAGCTATGGTGGTACAGTGATTGTGATGTTACAAGAGCAAAGCACAGTACCGCATGAAGGAAATTTCTGGCTAGGCGTGAGTTTAGTCTTTGCCAGTGCGGTCTGTTTTGCGACGTACTTACTCATGACCCCACGTTTAATTCAAAAATTTGGTTCATGGAATTACACTGGTTTGGCATTAAGCATTGCATGTTTTGGTACGTTAACCCATTTTATTATTGCAACACCCCAGCCGATTCAACTGCTTACTCAACTTCCGACACAAATCATTTGGTATGGTATTGCCTTAGGCTTATTGGTGACAGTTTTACCGACGATTTTGGTCGCGCAAAGTATTTCTCGTTTAGGTGCTGCACAAGCAGCTATGATTGGTTCGATTGGCCCGATCCTAACCATTATTTTGGCTGTGGCTTTGCTCGGTGAGCATATGAATGCGATACAATGGTTTGGTTGTTTACTGAATATCATCGGTGTCATGATGATTACTTTGTCTAAAAAGAAACTTGCACACTAAATTGTGCGGAAGCTTGGAAGGAATATGCATTTTAAAATTGTATCACCGAGTGCCTGTGTAGATGTTGAAAATATCCAGTTGGCACAGTCGCATTTGGAACAGTTAGGTCATACAGTCAGTTTGGGTGAACATGTATTTTCACAACATCGCTATTTGGCAGGTACAGTTGAACAACGTATTCAAGATTTAAAACAGGCATGTTTAGATCCAAACATTGATGCAATTTGGTGTGGTCGTGGTGGTACTGGCGCTGCAATGTTATTGCCATTTTTAGGTGAGTGGATTTTAAATAAACCCATTATTGGCTATTCAGATACCACCGTGTTATTAAACTATATCGCGATGTATCATGGACAATCTTTACATGCGCCTGTATTTCAGGAAATTGCCGTTAAAAATTTAGACAATAGTCCTCTGTCGTATGATGCTTTAAAAACCATCAGCCTGTTATCTGCGGATATAAACCAACACGGTCATTATCCCTTATCCAGCGCAAATGGTTTTGCTCAAGATCAGCACATTGAAGATGTTAAAATCTTAGGCGGAAATCTTACTGTACTGTGTACTTTACAAGGCACACCGTCTGCCTTAAAACTGAATCAGCCGAGTGTTTTACTGATTGAAGATGTAGGCGAACCCTATTATCGAATTGAACGTTCATTGACTCAGCTCCTACAAAGTATTGATACTTCAAACTTAAAGGCTTTGGTCTTGGGTGATTTTTATCAATGCCCACAAAAAAATGTCCCGCAAAGTATTGTTGAGATTGTGAAAGAACATCTCGATCCACAGCACATCCCACTTTACCAGTGTGACTGGTTTGGTCATGGTGAAGTCAACCGTCCATTTTGGTTAGGGAAAACGGGCAAGATTGTAGATTCACAACTCATTATTTAACGGCTAGGTTATTTAATAACTGGGGTATTTTAGTACAGGGCTATTTCAGCTCATTGAATATAAAAATAGCCAATAACTTGCTTAAGATAGGCCTCTACGAAATCCTAGTCAGTGCTTACTGGGATTTCCTAAGAGCATCAAAGCAAAGATAAACAAACTATATACTTTTAATCCTGAGCAATACTTCACTTGCATAGTGCTTCTTCTGATCACTTTTCTATATGACGGTTTTCTTGTTTAACAGCCCCTTGATTGTTCATTCATAAATACGATCAGTTGCTTCGGTTTTTTCTTGGCATTTTCACTTGACCTTAAGTTAACTTGAGCTTTGATACTGACGGAAATTTCCAGTCAATCAAAAGAGTCATCCATGCATTCCAGATCAGAATCCGCGCAGATCAAATCGTTCCAAATGATTAACCCAAATACACTTTATAATCCAACAGCATTTGCGTATAGTCATGTGGCTGAAGTACGCCATTATTTGCGTATTTTGCATATATCTGGACAAGGTGGTGAAAACCAACAAGGACAATTATCCCAAGATTTTGCACAACAAGTTCATCAAGCTTTTGTCAATCTGCAACATGCCCTACAAGCGGCTGATGCATCATTATTGGATATTGCTGTTTTAAGAGTGCTTGTGGTCGATCACAGTACCAAAAAACATCAGTTTTTAATTCAGGAAATGCAACAACTTTGGAAAGATCAACCTTTCCCTGCGTGTACACTGATTCCTGTCCCGTGTCTTGCTTTACAAGGAATGCTCATTGAAATTGAAGCAACTGCCTATTGTATGTAACTCCAAGAACTAGGATATTTTTATGAATGCTCAACTCGATATTAGCCAAAATAAAGCATTACTTTGGCTGATGGCGATTGCCTGCGGTTTATGCGCAGGAGCAAACTATTATAGTCAGCCGCTGATTCACTCGATTCAACTCTATTTCAACATGCCAGAATCACAAGTGGCACTTACAGTGACCTTTGCCCAAGTGTCTTATGCACTTGGTCTTTTATTCATTGTGCCCATGGGTGATATTGTCAATAAAATCAAATTTATTCCTTGGTTAATGTTTTGTGCCGCGATTGGTTTATTGATGTGTGCTTTTGCTGTCAATTTACCCATGCTTTGGGTTGGCACAATTATTACAGGTCTATTTTCAGTTGCGGCTCAGGTGTTAATTCCACTTGCAACGATGGCAGTTAAACCTGAAAAAACAGGAGAAGTTGTTGGCTTTTTAATGAGTGGGCTATTGGTTGGGTTATTACTTTCCACCAGTCTTGCAGGTTTGTTATCTAACCTGTTTAACTGGAAACTGATTTACTTTGTCAGTGCGGTATTAATGTTGATTCTTGCCTATTTATTGAAAAAACGTCTGCCGCATGTACCTGTGTTTAAAATGAGTTATGGCAAAATTTTCTACTCGATGGGTGTGCTGTTAAAAGAAGAACGTCGTTTGGTCTATCGTGCAATTATTGGTGGCTTTGCATTTGCAGCCATGAGTATTTTATTTTCAACGATTGCTGTTTTACTGACTTCTGAACCGTTTAAATTACCTGATGTTTTGGTTGGTGTTGCAACGATCATTGGGGTATTTGGTGCTTTAGCCACTGCAAAAATTGGTAAAATTGCAGACCGTGGACATACCAGTATCCTGACATGGATTGGGGTAGCGTTAATGATCGTCAGTTGGGCATTGCTTTATTTCGGTGGAAAGTACCTCACCAGTTATATTTTAGGTTACGGCCTAATTAGCTTTGGACTCGCTGTGGTTCATACCAGCAATCAAAATATTATTTTCCGTTTACGCCCAGATGCCAAATCTCGGATTAACTCTATCTATATGACAGCCTATTTCACAGGTGGTGCATGTGGTTCTGCTTTAGGGGTTTATGCATGGCATCATGGAGGTTGGACCATGACTTGTCTGGTGGGTGTATGTCTGGTTATGGGTTCTGCACTATTTTCTCTGCTAGATCGCCTGTATCTCAATAGAGCACAGACCATTTAAAGCATTCTAAAATCAAAATCCTTCAAAATTTGAGGGATTTTGATTTTTAAGAGACTTATTGTTTTAATAAAAATACGGACACCCAAATCATTCTATTTTAATAATATTCACTGTAACTATTGTGTGAAAAAACCGATCATAATATATTCACATCAATAGTCTGCGATAAAATTCCAAAAAATGCGATGTACACAATTTCAATTTAAATGGATATACGGGTTACTATCTTGAAGCTATATGAATAAACAGTTGAGGAGCAGTAATTATACGGAAGATAAATCTCAGAGCTTTAAAGAAATTTGTACAGGACAATCTGTGTTTTTGAGAAAAAACATCCAAATATCCATGATTATTCAAATTTAAAGTTGATACACTTTGGTCAAAATGATACCCCTGTTTATCTTTGCTAATGCGTGATTGACGATACTCAAGCAAGGTTTTATTCAGCTCACACAACAGCCAGCATTCATCCTGATAGATCAATCAAGAGTTTATCCTTTATGAAAAAAATACGATTAGCATGCTTACCAATCAGTTTTTTATGTACTTTTTCAAGCTTGGTCTTCGCTGCACCAATAGGAAATGAAAACTTATTAAGCCAAGCTTTTATAAACTGTGACAACAGTGCCCAAGGTATTATAGAACAGGCAACTTGTCTAAAAGATGAGGCTGAACGTCAAGATGCACGATTGAATAGTACCTATAAAAAATTACAATCGCATTTGAGTGCTACCCAGAAAACAAAACTGGTTGCATCACAACGCATTTGGCTACAATCACGTCAAAGTGATGCTGAACTGGAAACAACGCTGTATGGTCAATCACAGCCAGACAACTTGCAAACTGAACTTAATGATATACAGCGTATCGCAGGCCGTACTGCACAATTGCAACGCTATCTGAATTTACTTCAATAATGCGAATCAAAGCATAGAGATATTCAAGAACGAACATCGAGATCAAGATAAAACTAAAGGTCAAATATATGAAAAAATTTAAAAGTACTACATTGTTGTTCATCTCTCTTCTTCCTTTTGCAGCTTTTGCCGATGATGAAATGTCTCGTCCCCTTCCAGATGATTCTTATATTCATGCCAAATTAAGCAGCAGTTATGGCCAATGTATCAAGCAAAGTGGTGCAGTAACATTTGAAATGCAAAGCTGTATGGACCAAGAATATGCCCAACATAAGAACCGCGTTCAACAGGCCTTTGCCAAAATCATCAGTCGTCCAGACAGTGTGAAAAAAGACCGGCAGATGGATGAAATCGCAACATGGTGGGAAAACACCGACAAGTATTGTAATTGGGATCCGAAAACCGAAGGACAAGGACAAGGACAAGGACAAATGTTAGATGCACAGTCTTGCCGTCTGAACCGTATTGCCAATCTTGCGGATAAAATCAGCCACTATTGAGTCTCACAAATTAAAACTTAGCATCCCATCGTATTCAATAAAGTACTGTTGATTGGCATATTGTGATCCGTGAAACTGGATTTATCTATGCCCAACGGTTGCATACTTATCTTCACATACTCACTTGGACTTTCTGAGAGTCTGTCAATCTTGTTGAGTAAGTAATTGATGCCCGAATGTAGCTAAAAAGTATTTTTATAAATTATTGTCATTCACAATCAATACAATAGCGTATCTGCTATTTTGAGGTTGTACTTTTGGATAAATTTGCCTTCTTAAAGAATATTCAGGAATGGTCTGATCAGTATCCATGGCTAGAGATGCTAACATCATTATCCATTCTAATTTTTTTCGCCTTTGTAGCAAATTATATTGCAAAACAAGTTGTTGTTCGTGGGATACGTAAACTTATTTCAAAAATGAAGTTTGCACACAGTGAAATTTTTTCCCAGCATAGTGTTATCCGCAGAGTGGCGAATATTGTTCCTGCCATTGTTATTTTAAATGGTATTACCACAGTTCCACATTTGTCCTTAAAAGCGGTTGGCCTGATACAAATGGCTGCACAGGCGTTTATCTTCCTGACCATTGCATTGGCCATCAGTGAACTTTTAAATGTCTTTAATCTGCTTTATCAACGTAATCCAAAATCACTGAATAAGCCCATCAAAGGCTATCTTCAACTGATCAAGCTGATTCTGTTTATCGTTTGTGGTCTGCTGATCTTGGGTACCTTCTTAAAGAAAGATGTTTTTACCCTGCTTGCTGGTTTTGGTGCGATGGCAGCGGTATTGTTACTGGTTTTTCAAAATACAATTCTGTCCTTGGTGGCATCGGTGCAAATCTCTTCCTACGATATGGTTCGTATCGGTGACTGGATTGAAATGCCAACATTAAATGCAGATGGTGATGTGATTGATATGTCCTTACATACCATTACCGTACAGAATTTTGATAAAACCTTTACCACAATTCCGACCAATAAGTTGGTGACGGACACCTTTAAAAACTGGCGTGGGATGAAATTGTTGGGGGCGAGACGCATTAAGCGCTCAATCTTTATTGATCAAACCAGCATTCATTTTATTACCCATGAAGAACAACAGAAATTAAAAGCGTTCCTGTTACTGGATCAATATCTGGATAATAAACAATCTGAATTGGACAGCTTTAATCAACAATTTGAAGATCAGTCAGTTTATAACCAGCGCCGCCTAACCAATATTGGAACATTTCGGGCCTATGTCGAGTTCTACTTAAAACAACACGCTGGTATTGCTAAAAACCAATCCCTAATTATCCGTCAGTTACAACCAACGAGTGAGGGATTACCGCTGGAAATCTATGCATTTGCCAATACAACGGTATGGAATGATTATGAAGCAATCCAGTCTGATATATTTGACCATCTGATGGCAATTATCCCTGAATTTGGGCTAAAAATTTATCAAGCGCCTTCTGGTTCAGATTTACGTTCATTGTCAAAACATGCTGAAAGTAGTTCGGAACTTCTGTCCTGAGTTGTTCATTTACATCAAAAAAGCCCATGCGGTAACCATGGGCTTGCTTGCAATGAAAGAAGAAGGTTTGTAGCGTCCTCCATAATCAATTCAAAGCATAAACTGACGGCTAAAACCCTCACTAAATATCTTGAACATAATTCTATTTTTATTTCACCGCTATCTAATTATAAAAGGTCTATCGGTTCTATTTCAGCGAGATAGTCATTATCCAAAATTTTTAACGTTTTATTTTTAAACTGAATGATGTTTAAGTCTGATAAATCTTTTAAAATCCGATTTAGCTGTCTGGTCGAAATTCCTAACATAGCAGCAATAGAATCACGTTTTTCCAAGTGAATCATACTCCCCTCCATTTCCGCCCTAATTGCTAAATATTTACGTACTTTTATAAATGCTGGAAGCGTTGCATTTGTTAACAGTTGAGTAGAAGCATATAATTTTTGACTGAGATGAGAGCAGATAAAACGTAGAAAAGCTGGATCGTTAAACGCATATTGCTCAATTTTGTTCAGGGATATCTCGAGAATATCCGCTTTTGAAATCGCAGTCACAGTACTTACTGTACCTATATCTCTATTTAAAAAAAGCTCTAAATCACCAATCACGGAAAAAGCCCTTTCAATAGAGAATACGGCACAACTCCCATCTTTTTGGTAATGTTCTACTTGTAATTTTCCATTCACAAGTAAATAGAGGCTACTTAGCGAGCTTCCTTGTGCAAGCAGATACTCACCTGCTTCTATTTGTTTTAATAAGAAATTTTCTAACAATATTGGAGAAAAATAACGCGATAAAGAAAACTTATCGATATAATTCTGTATTAATTCATCATTACTACTAGTCCTCATCTTTTACGACTCTTCATTCAAAACTATCTATATTTTCAAAGTCTTTATCAATATTTGAAACCTATACTGGGCCTAGATAATAGGTAATAAACAGTGACATGACCCAAGTTATCTTCTTGAGACAAGGTATTTTACGATCAATATAAAAAAAGGTCATCTGATCCTAGACAGTATTGTGGACAAGCGATCCCTCTAAAGTCTTAAAATATTTCTGTTCAAAGGCTTCTGGGCTTAACCAGCCGTTTGCAGAATGTCTTCTGACCCGATTGTAATAAATCTC
>Ga0105249_10000341_pt1 | contig 47106 bp, 45 predicted proteins | sample KBSS44metaG_FD_81522 | JGI IMG/M metagenome (GOLD analysis project Ga0105249, IMG submission 81522) | Switchgrass rhizosphere microbial communities from Kellogg Biological Station, Michigan, USA - KBS S4-4 metaG | ecosystem: Host-associated > Plants > Roots > Rhizosphere > Soil | place...
ACGGTCACGATCGACGACGAGCCGCGCGTGCGCGGCCCGCGGCGGATCGTGGTGTTCCACAAACCGCGAGGGGTCGTCACGTCTCGCCGCGATCCGCAGGGACGCCGGACGGTGTTCGACGTGCTCGGCGCGGCAGGTGCCGGCATGGTCGCGGTCGGACGACTGGACCTGGCGTCCACGGGCCTCCTCATCTTCACGAATGACACGCGGCTCGCACACACGCTCACCGATCCTGCGCGCGCGACGGAGCAGCTGCGCCGTGCCTGGATCGGGATCGATGGCGATGAAGCGGCGCGCGCGGTGTCGCGCGAGCTCGCTGCGGCGATCGGCGCGCGCGTGCTCGAGATTCCGGAGAGCGCGAAGGCGCGCTACCACGCGGCGGCGGTCTTTGCGTCGAACTTTCCGATTGTGTTATTGGCCACCGCGATGCGGCTGCTGACGAGTGCCGGAGTGCCGGAGGATGCGGCGCGTGGGGCGTTGGGGACGCTGCTCGTGGCGGCGGCGGAGAATGCGAGCGCGATGGGGCCGGCGAAGGCGCTGACGGGGCCGGTGGCGCGTGGAGATCTCGAGACGGTGCGGGCGCATCTCGGAGTGCTGGGGGACGAGCCGGAGGTGCTGGAGTTGTATCGGGTGTTGTCGAGGGGGGCGGTGGGAGTGGCGGAGGAGGGCGGGGGGGATCGTGCGCGGCTCGAGGAGCTGCGCAAGGCGCTGGACGAAGGCTAGGAACAGGGCGCAAGCCGACCGAGAGCGACAGGTCGTGCCGGTTCCGAAATCCGAGACAACAAGGAAGGACTTGCGTTGGTCAGCTGCAATCGCGCGGCAGGTGATCTTGTATAGTTGTCGCTTGCGGGATTATATAACTATTTATATATTCGCCAGTGGCAACCAAGTCACTCATTTGGGTCGGCTCAGCCTTGGATGATCTCAGGGCTTTTCCTTCAGCAGTTCGACGTGACGCCGGATACGCGTTGCATCTCGTGCAACTTGGCCGGCAGCCGCCTGACTGGCGATCCATGCCTACAATCGGTGCCGGCGTGACAGAGATTCGTGTGCACGGCACCTCGGAATACCGCGTGATCTATGTCGCGACGTTCCCGGAAGGAGTCTACGTGTTACACGCATTTGCGAAACGAAGCCGGCAAACGCGCCGGGCTGATATCGAGCAGGCCCGCGTGAGACTAAGAGACGTAGCGCAGTCACGGCAACGGCGCTGAGTCGAAAGAGGACATAGAATGACGAAAATTTCGCGCTCGAGTGGCAATGTCTTCCGCGATCTCGGCTTTTCTCCCGAAGAAGCAGAGAATCTGCGGATGCGCTCGACGCTGATGGCCCTTGCCAGTCAGCTCATCGAGGATCGAAAGCTGACGCAGGCGAAGGCAGCAATTCTCTTCGGGGTCTCTCAACCTCGCGTGAGCGATCTGGTGCGAGGCCGGATTGAGCTATTCAGCATCGACGGATTGATCGAGATGCTGGGCCGGGCGCACATCCGTATCGAGCTGCGGGTTGCCAAAACCCGGCCGAGGAAGAAAGAGCGAGTTGCCTGACGGCGGACGAATATCCGACGGTCGACGGACCCGTCGCGGCTTCCTCTGCTACGCTGGCACCTTAGCGATCCGGAGGCGAAATCGTCAGCTCCAAATGCCACGTTGGCTCGAACCAAATCGTGACGCCGTTGCCATCGCCAGGCTGGGCATCGACGTACACGAGAAGGGAGTTCCCTGCGAGACGTCGGCGGCTCACAGCACGCCCGACAATTCGATCGCGCAGCTCGAGAAATAATCCGTCCGGGCTCAGTGGCTCCTCGTGGCTGCTGTCGTCCTAACTCGTCGGCCCGTCGAACACCTTCACCCCCGCCGGCACGTGAAACACGAACGCATTCGCGTCCACAGCACCATTCTTGGTGAATCGCGTGACCGTGATCCTGCGCGTCACCCCGCTCCCATCCACAGTCTCCACTCGCCGCAACAACGCATCGTCATCGTTCACCCAAAGCGTCACCTTCTGGAACGGTGACTCCTTGCTCTTCGGCGTGAGCTGCACTGAGTGCGTCGCGTTGCCATCGATCGTTGCCGCCGCGCCGCCCGCCACCGTGTAATTCTTGCGCGGCGACTCGAGGAATTGCGCCGCGAAGTCCGGCGCGCCCACATCCGCGCCCAGCTTCGCGCGAATCACCTGGCCCGGATTCGTGCTCGGCAAGTACACCCACACGAACTTTCCGTCGGAGACGATGCGATCGCCCGCCGGCTCGTCGAACTTCACGTTGAAGCGCGACGGGCGTCGCTGCTGCAACTCGCCGCGCGACGTCACCGTGGAACCGGTGAGCTGATTGTCGATCACCTGCGTGAAGGCGATGCGCGCGGTCTTCACCGTCGCATAGGCGGCTACGGCGCGGTCGAGCGTGGCGTCTGCGGTCTGCGCGGCGACTGGCGCCGCGCAGAGCATGATGCCAGCGATCGCGTACACAGCCGCGAGGGTGCGAGCGGTTTTAGTCATACTGAATGCTACCCCGCCGCATGGGCGGCGGTCCGGGCCGCTGGTGCGATGGTGCGCCCGATCGCAGCGGAAATGGCACGCAGCTCACCAACCAGCTCCGCGAACTGCTCAGGATAGAGCGATTGGGCGCCATCCGAGAGCGCACGCTCCGGATTCGGGTGCACTTCCACGAGGATCCCACTGGCGCCCGCCGCCACCGCCGCGCGCGCCATCGGCGTGACCAGATCGCGAATGCCCGTACCGTGGCTCGGATCAGCGACGATCGGCAAATGCGAGAGCTGCTGCACGATCGGAATCGCCGTGAGATCGAACATGTTGCGCGTCGCCGGATCGAAGGTGCGCACGCCGCGCTCGCACAGGATCACGTCCTTGTTTCCGCTCGCCAGCAGGTATTCCGCGCTCATGAGCAAATCGTTGATCGTCGCCGCGAGCCCGCGCTTGAGCAGCACCGGCTTGCCGAGCGTCCCGACGAACTTGAGCAGCGAATAGTTCTGCATGTTGCGCGCGCCGATCTGGATGCAGTCCGCATACTCGGCCACGCGCTCGGCGCCCGCCTCGTCCATCGCCTCGGTGACGATCGCGAGCCCCGTCTCCTTCCGCGCCGTGGCGAGATATTTGAGCCCCACCTCGCCGAGCCCCTGGAAGGAGTACGGCGAGCTTCGCGGCTTGAACGCGCCGCCGCGCAGGCACGACGCGCCCGCCGCCTTCACCTGACGCGCCGCGAGTACGATCTGCTCTTCCGATTCCACCGAGCACGGGCCCGCCATGATCACGACCTCGCTGCCGCCGACTTCCACGCCGGGCCCGATGGTCACGATCGTGTTCTCGGGGCGCCACTCGCGCGAGACCTGCTTGTATGGCTGCGTGACGTGAATGACTTGCACGACTCCGGAGAGTGCGCTGATGCGCGACGCATCGACGCGGCCATCGTTGCCCACGAGTCCGACGGCGGTGCGCTGTGCGCCCGGCATTGGCCGCGCCTGATAGCCCATCTCCTCGATCACCGCGACCACCGCGTCGACTTCCGCTTCGGTAGCTCCGTGCTTCATCACGACCAACATTACCCTTCCTCGATTTCAGTGGACCAACCGTCGACCGCAACAATGACCTCGCCGGAATACCTCAACGCGATGATCTCGGCGACGTCTTCCTCGAGCACCGGCGGGTAGAAATGCGTCAGCACGAGCCTCTTTGGCTCGGCTACCTCCGCCATCACTCCTACCTGCGCAGGAGTCAAATGCGTGGGAACAGCGAGCTGTTCCGGCAGCGAGCACTCGCAGAGCAGCAAATCGCACCCCTGCGCCCACTCGGCCACCGTCGTGTCGAACGCCGTATCGCCCGTGTAGACGACCCGTGCGCCGCCTCGCTCAATGGAATATGCAACGGATTCGGCCGTGTGGGGCACCTTGTGCGCCTCGAGAGTGACTCCGTCGCCGAGATCCGCGCGCTCCCCTGGCGCGAGCTCGCGTACCGTCACCGGGAATCCGGGGGTGCGCAGGGTGTCGCCGTAGATCGTGGCGAAGTGCTCGATCAGCTGCGCCGTGCCCGCCGGGCCCAGTATCGTGAGCGGTGTCGATCGCGGCGGCAGCGTGCCGTATTTCCACGCGAACATGAGCGTGGTGAGGTCGAGCGTGTGATCCGGGTGAAAATGCGTGATTGCCAGGTGGGTGATGCCGAGCCAGCCGGCGCCCCGCTCGCCCATCCGGTGCGTGACGCCGCTGCCGCAGTCCATGAGCAGCGTCACCGCGCCCGCCTCGAGCAGGTGCCCCGCATTCACGCGTGTGGATGGCGATGCGGTGCCCGTGCCGAGCGTGGTGAGTCGCACTTCGCCAGCGCCCGGCTAGACCGACGCTGGGATCTCGCGCTCCGGCTCTTCCACCGCCGCGCCGCGCATCCGCACGCTCACGAACGATGAGCAGCCCGGCTCCTGCATCGTCACGCCGTATACCGCATCCGCCGCTTCCGTTGTCGTGCGCGGATTGTGCGTGATGACGATGAACTGCGTCTTGTCTTTGAAGCGATTGAGCATGCGCACGAAGCGGCCGATGTTCTGATCATCCAGCGGCGCATCCACCTCGTCGAGCAGGCAGAAGGGGCTCGGCTTCGTGAGGAAGATTCCGAAGAGCAACGACAGCGCGACGAGCGCGCGCTCGCCGCTCGACAGCAGGTGAATGCGCTGCGTGAGCTTGCCGCGCGGGCTCGCGTGGATCTCGATGTCGCAGTCGAGCGGCGCGTCCGGATTCTCCAGCCGCAGATCGCAGTCGCCGCCGCCGAAGAGCGTCATGAAGATCTGGCGGAAGTGCTCGCGCACCGCCGTAAACGTCGTGAGAAAGAGATCACGCGCGGTGATGTCAATCTCCTTGATCGCCTGGTGCAACGAGTTCTTCGCTTCGATGAGATCGGCGCGCTGCGTAGTGAGGAAGTCGAGTCGCTTCGACTCCTCCTCGTGCTCCTCGATGGCGAGCGCGTTCACCGGACCGATGCTCTCGATCTCTCCGCGAAGCTGCGCGACTTCCGCGCGCAGCACAGGCTCCTCGATGTCGCTCGCAGGCACCGCGGCGAGCATCTCCTCGAGCGGACGGCGCCACTCCGCCTCCAGTCGCTCGCGAATCGCCGTGCGGCGCCCCGACAGCTCGGTGAAGCGCAATTCCGAGTGGTGCAGCGAATCGGCGAGCGAGTGCGCGCGCTGGTGCGCCGCATCGCCCGCGTGCTCGATCTCCTGGAGCGAGGCATCCGCCTCCTGGACCTTCTTCTCCGCTTCATCGAGGCGTCGCTGCGCATCCGTGAGTGCCGCGGTGCGCGCGTCGAGGTCCATGCGCCACGTGGCCATGTGCTCGGCCAGTTGCCGATCGGCCGCCTCGATGTCCGTGAGCTCCGCCTGCAGTGCCTGGAGCTTCGACCCCGCCGTCGCCACCTCCGCCTGCAGCCGGCGCTCGCGATCGGATGCATTCTGCAACCGCGCGACGATCTGCGCCTCGTACACTTGTGCGGTGCCGCGCTCGTCGCGCGCGAGCTCCTGCGCGCGCTGCAGCTCGCCGAGCTGCGTGCCGGTGCCCGCGAGCTCGCTCTCCGAGCCCTCGAGCGCGACCGCGCTCTCGCCGCGCTTGCGCTCGAGATCCGCAAGCCGCGCCACGAGCTCCTGCTGGCGCGTCTGCACGCGTTCGTGCTGCGTGTTCAGCTGCTCGATCTCGCGCGCCGCGCGCTGGCGGCGGCGCTCGATTTCATCGCGCTGCTCGGCCGCGCGCCGCACGCTCTGCTGCGCCGCGCTCGAAGCTTCGATCGCCTTCGCGACCTCCGCCTCCGCGCTCTGCAGGTTCGCGCGCGCCGCATCGGCCTCGCGTGCGAGCCCCTCTCGCGCGGCGGCCGCGCGCTCGAGCTCAGCGCGCGCCTCATTGAGCTCGGCACGACGGCGAATCGGACCGGGGCCCGGCGCGGATCCCGGCAGCCACACGGCGCCGCGCGCGTCGACGAACGCGGTGCCGCCCTCTTCCTGCTTTACATCGCCGAGCAGCGTGCGGATCCACGACTTCGCAGGATCCGCGGTCTCTACGAGCTCGGCGAGCGTTCCGAGCTCCGACCGCTCCTGCATCGGCGCGTCCATCGGCAGCAGCAGCAGCGGACCGGGATTCACGCGCGAGTGCCACGCACGAATCGAGTCCGCGGCCGCGCGATCGCGCACGAGCACCGCGTGCACGGTGTTGCCGAGGAAGCGTTCGACGGCCTGCGCCGACGCGGCGCCAGAGCTCACGAAGTCCGAGAGCGGACCCACGACGGCTCCTTCGCCAAACTGATCGCGATCCTTGAGCAGCTGCGCGGCCGCGGGCGCGAGCCCCACGCGCTCGCGCTCGAGCGCCTCGAGGCCGTGCACCTTCCCCTGCAGCGCGGTCCACAGCTCTTCGGCGCGCAACCGCTCGTTGCGCGCGGAGATCTCGCGCTCGCGCGCCTCGTCGGCCGCGGCGCGGGAGGCGGTGACGCGCGTCGCCGCCTCGGTGGCCGCGGCGTCTGCCTCTTCCTTGTGGCGCAGCGCGAGCTGGAGCTCGCTCACCGCCGTGCTCAGCGCCTCGGTGAGCTGTTCGCGCTCGCCGCCGAGCTGCTCCGCGCGCTGCGCGAGCTCGCGCTGCTCACGCTCGGCGCTTTCGCGATCGAGCTCGAGCCTGCGTCCCTGGTCGCGCAGCTCGCGCGTGCGTCGCTCGAGCTGCTCGAACGCCTGTCGCGCACCGGTGACGGATTGCCGTGCGATCTCTTCAGCCTTCGTGCGCGAGGCCAACGTCTCACGCGCGCCCGCAAGCTCGCCCTCGAGCTGCACGCGCTCCTGCGCCACGGCGTCGCGGTCTTCGGCGAGACGATTGCCGAGCTCCTCTCCGCTACGGCGCTCGGCGTCCGCGCGCTCGCGGCGGGCGAGCGCGTTGCGATGCCGCTCCTCGGCGACCTTGAGCTCACTCTCCAGCGTCATCGCGTTCGCGCGCTGCTCGCTCACGAGGCGCGAGAGCTCCGTGCGGCCGGCTTCGGCGGCGGTGCGCGCGCCGTACGCCGCCTCGCGCTGGCGCTCGACGTCGTGCACGTTCTGTTCGGCGACAGGGAGCGTCTCGCGCAGCGATGTCACCTGCTGCTCGAGCGTCGCGAGCTCCGCCTGCCACGAATCCATCTCGCGCGACACGAGCGTGATCTCGGCGACGAAGCGGCGCGCCATCAACTCGCCGTGGCGCTCGGCCTTCTTGCGCTGGCGCGCGAGCGAGCGCACCTGGCTCTGCACTTCGGAGATGAGATCGTCGAGGCGCGAGAGATCGACCGTCGTCTCCTCGAGCCGGCGCGCGGTCGTGCGGCGGCGATCGCGATAGAGGCCCACGCCGGCCGCCTCCTCGAACAGCTCGCGACGATCGTCGGGGCGGTCGGAGAGGAGCGCATCGATCATCTTCGATTCGATGACGACGCCGCTGTCGGCGCCCAGCCCGGTGCCGCGCACCATGTCGTGGATGTCGCGCAGGCGGCACGCGGCACCGTTGAGCATGTACTCGCTCTCGCCGCTGCGCGAGAGGCGTCGCGTGATCACGACTTCCTTGAACGGCACCGGCAGCGAGCCGTCCTCGTTCTCGAAGTGCAGGGAGACTTCCGCGATGTTCACGGGGCGACGCGATGACGAGCCCTGGAAGATCACTTCTTCCATCTTCGCGCCGCGCAGCGCCTTCGCGCGCTGCTCGCCGAGTACCCAGCGAACGGCGTCGGATACGTTCGACTTGCCGCATCCGTTCGGTCCGACGACGGCCGTCACCCCTGGCTCGAAGAGGAGCGTGGCTTGGTCGGCAAACGATTTGAATCCATGCAGCTCGAGCTTCGTCAAACGCACTAGAAAGATCTCCCGGTACGAATCGTCACGGTGGGCTGGTCTCCGTTCGCACGAAAGCTAGTCACCAGTGGCTGTGCCTGCTCGGCTGTGCGGAACGCTCCGGCCCACAGGCTTGCGCTTCCATCTGCCTGTAAAAGTGGGTATACGGGGAGCCCTTTCGAGAGATACGCGCGAACGAACATCGAGGCCTGGTCCGCGGAGACGCCCTTCTGAATGAGAACGGCGTAGGGAAGGCGAACGACGTGCGCGGCGGCGGCGGTGCGATAGCGCTTCGCGCGCACCGCGCGGAGCAGGGAATCGGCGCCGGCGGAGTCGGGGAACGCGCCCGAGACCACGACGTACGATGTGTTGCCGTCGGGGCGCTCGTACGGCGAGAAGGAGACGACGGGGAATCCGCGACTCGATGCTTGATCGAGCTCGCCGTTCGCGCCGGTGACGCTGGAGACATCGGCGAGCACCACGGAGTACGGCGTGGCCATCGAGTCGCTTTCCGAGGCGGCTTCGGCGGGCGTGATGTCGCGCGACGCGGCCGGAACCGCGAGCGCGGTTGGCGCCGGTGCGGCGAGGACCCGGGCGGCCGTACGCATGCTGTCGGACTTCACGGTGAACGAATCGGTGCCGTCATTCCGCGAGAGCATCGACGTCGTGGCCCAGGTGAGCAGTGCGGCCGCGATGAAGGCGCCGAAGATGATCGCGACCCAGAAGGAAATCGTCTTCGCGCTCCCGGTGGGAGGCAATATCGGACCCGTGAACTCGTCATCGCGCGCCCACGGCGGAACGAGTGCCGTGTTTCCCTCGGGAGGGGTTGGACCGTCGTGTACGTGGCTCTCGGACTCCGCATCGAGCGCGGCCTCGACCTCGCGCACCCTGCTCACACTGCGCGAGTCGTTGAAGTCGCGATACTCGAGCGTCGATCGATCCGCGCGCTGCTCCGGCTCCTCGGCTTCGTCCGCCTCGTGCGCGTCCTCGTGCTCGTCCACGCGCACGCCCGCTCCCGGAGTGTCGTGAAAGCTCGGGCGCGGCGGCGCAGGAGGCATCGACAGCTGCGCGGCCGGCGGCGTCAACGTTTGCGGAGCGGCGACGAGCTCGGAGCTGGACAAGCGCGGATGCAACGGCTGCGTCGGGTGGATCGGCTGCACCGAGGGCGGTGTGGGGCGAGCGGGCATCACCGGAAGCCGCGCATGCGCGAGGACGCGTGTGCCGGGTGCCGCGGCCACGTTTCCCACGAGCACTACGCCATCCATCACCTCGATGAGCGACGACAGCGCGCTCGACTCGGCCGGAGCCACGACGAGGAGGAGCCCATCCGCCGCGCGAAAGCCATCGAGCAGTTTCACCCAGCGATCGCTGCCGAGGAGCGCTTCGTGATCGATGGGAAGCGCGCCGCTCGGGAAGATGATGAGATTCTTCGCGAGGTCCACGGTGTACGCGATCTTGTTCAGCGACACGCCGTAGAAGAAGCTGTCGACGAGGCCGTAGGGCGCGTCCATCGGCACGAGATCCTCGAGCGGCCCGAGCTCGCCGACTGCATCCGCGACCGCGACGCGGCGCCGCCGCGCCTGCACGCGCGCGATGCCGAGCGCCACTTCGGCAGCGACAGCGGGCCGCTCGCCGATGACGACGGCGCCGGCGCACGCATCGAAGGCGCCGGCGTATCTGTTTCCTTCGGCCTCCCACATCGAGAGGATGGGACCGAGCGGCGTCGACATCAGGGCGCTCCCTCGTAAACCCAGTACGACTTCCCGGACGTGCGCGCGACGCGCTCCGCGTCATCGCGCGTGGGGAACGGTCCGATCACTACACGATAGATAGTCACGCCGTCGCGAGATGTCGCCACGAGTCGCGGCGTCGCGCCGCTCACGTGGATCTCCTTCAACACGTCGCCAGCGGCCTCCTGCGAGCGCAGCGCGGCGAACTGCACCGTGAAGCCGCTCTGATGCGGCGCCGAGTCGGCGGGCGCGTGCGCGGGCGGCGGCGGCGCCGCGCGTGCACCAGGCGCGAGGCCGGAGGGCACCTGCGGCGCGGGGCCGGTCGCCACCGCATTCGTGGTGTCGCGTTCCAGCGTGTCGCCCGGGCTGGGCGTGGCGCCCGAGAACGGATTTTCGGAGGTGTCGCGCTGCACCGAGTCGTTCGACTCGAAGGTCACGGGCTGATCGAGACTCGCGGCGCGCGGACGGAAGCCGTTCCAGTTGATGAACATCCAGTCGTCCGCCGCGCCCCCGACGATCGCGCGATGCGTCGCCAGCGACTCGGCGTCGACGAGAACGACGTCCTTGCCGCGGACCACCGCGAGCCAGCCATTGGGCGCGACCGCGGGAAGATCTGCGCGCCACAGCGTGGGCACCGCGCCGATCAAGCGATCGGTGCTCACCGAGATCACATACGCCGAATCGCCATTCGTGGCGCGCGCGAGCACGTAGCGCCCCATGGGATCCATGCGCACCGCCGCTGCTGGCGAGGGAAGCGTCACACGCGTCGTGATGTTGCCGGTATAGCGGTCGACGACGAGCAGCTCGTTGCTCGAGTCCGCCGCCACGTAAATCCTGTCACCGCTCGGCGACGTCACCACCGCGCGCGGCCTCTTCGGGAGCTTGAGGCTCGGCACGATCTGCAGGTCGCGCCCGCGCACGCCCACGAGCCCCGAGTCGACGGGGAAGTAGATGCGATCGCCGGTGGGGGTGCGAATCGACTTCGTTACGCGCGGCAGCAGCACGCTGTCAGCGATGCGGTCTTCCGGCGGATGGATGAGCCAGGCCATCGTCCCCGCGCCGCGATTGGCGAGCACCAGCAGCGTGCCATCGGGCTGTGGAACGACGTCGTGCGCAGGCGAGGGAGGCTTGTAGGTCCAGCTCCCTGCGGGCGTCAGGCGCGTAACGGAGCCGTCGGCGCCTACGCCGTACGCCGCGGATCCGTCAGCCGAGACGAAATCGGAGAGCTTGGTAGCGGGATCGCGGGTGACGTCGCCTCGACGGAGGTCGATGCGGACGATGCCGCCCTTCGCGTCCTCGGCGAGCACGGAGCCGGCGCCGTCATCGAAGCCCAGGAGGCGAGCGAGCGCCGGCGCCTTCCCCGAGGCGCTCCACACGACGGAGTCGACGCGCGGATACGCAAAAGCGCGCGCGACTCCGCCGCTCCGCGGAAATCGGAGTACCAGTTGATCCGGTCCGTTCGCGCTGGCGCCGGCAGTGCTTCCGGTGCTTTCGACTGCCGGACGACGGTCCGCGCCGTGGCACGCTGCAAGTACGAGCGCCAGCGCCAGAGGCGACGTTCGCACGAAGGTGAAACTACGCGATCAGAACGTCGGATACAACGAGAACTGCCAGAATCCCTTTCTCCCGGGCGAGTCCTGAGGGATCGCGTAGTCCCATCGCAGAATCACGTAGTTGAACAGATTCACTCGTAACCCGAAGCCGTAGCTCGTCAGCAGCGAGCGCACGTTCGAGGGATCGTCCTGGCTGTCCCGCCTGAACTCGACCTTCTGGCCGTTGAACCAGGTGGTGCCGGCGTCGTAGAAGAACGCGCCCTCGATCGGAGGAAGCGGAATCACCCCCGCGAGCCCGCCGCGAATGAGCGGGAAACGGACCTCGATGTTTCCGAACGCCACCTTGCTTCCGAGCAGCCTGTTGCATCGCTGCGCGTTGGTGACGGTCGCCGGACAGTTGGCGTTCGTGATCGCGAAGCTCTGATCGTCGTATCCGCGAATCAGGTCGCTGTAGCCGAGATACTTCTGCAAGCTGTCGGCATCGCGGCCGTACGAAAGATTCGCCGTGAGGCGCGTCGCGATGGTGAGATAGCTGAAGAGAATCGCGTCGTAGCGGCGATAGTCGGCGAGCAATCCGAGCCACTGGAACTGCCCGACCGCCGGCGTGACGCCGAAGCGATAGCGCTGGCCGTAAATCGGCCCCGTATACCCGAACAGCGTGTTGTCGAAGACGTACGAGACGTTCGGCTGGACGTAATACTTGCTGCTCCCGTCGAGCTCCTGCTGCTGGGTGTCGCCGATCTGATTACCGAATTGGTCGAGCGGCGTGGAGAACACCAGGAACGAGCGCTCGAGATCCGCGAGCGTCATCCCGAACTCGAAGCGAGTGAAGCGATTGAGCGGATAGATGCCGATCGCGAACGCCTCGCGGTCGAGATATCGCGCGATGATGTCCTGTTCCGTGAACGTGCCGTCCCCGTTGTCGACGAACTGCGAGCCTTCTCCGAAGTAGTAGGGCGACTGCTGATAGCCCACCGCGTACTGCAGCCGGTGTCCGAGATTCGTGTACGCCGCGAGCCCCTGCGCGTCCGAGAGACGGCCGTTGATCGAAAGTGCGAAGGCGAGATGGTTGTTGCCGACCATGTCGCTGAGCGAGATCGCCGTTCCGCCGAACACGCCATTTCCGAAATTGTCGCGCGAGTAGCCGACGGTCGGGCGCGCGACGAAGTCGGGGGAGAATCGAATGTGGTACTTGTACTGCTTGAACTGGGTCGTGTCCGGGAGCTGCACCGCGCCGCTGTCGAGAATCGACGCGACGCTGATGTGCGTTTCCGTGTGCGGCCCCGAATCGGTGAGCGCGCTGGACGTGCGGAAGTTGGTTCCGGAACGATAGTACGAATACGAGAGCGAGTCCGCCGTCGTGGAATCGACGCGTGCGGCGCGACGCGCGGCCGCGCTGTCGGCGCGCTCCGCCACCGTCGGAGTGGCGGTCGTGTTGAAGGGCTGCCGCTTCAGCAGGCGCGGGTTGTCGATCGACCAGACGGTGTACTCGCCGTTCTCGAGATACGTGAACGCCATCTTGTCAGTGGTATGCGACCACGTGATCACCGGGCTGAATTCAGTCAGGGAGATCACACCGCCAACCACGTTCGTGAGCTGATAGTGCTGCTTCTGCCCGAGATCGTACAGAAAGATGTTCTGTCCGCCGGTGCGATCAGACACGAACGCGATCGACTTCGAGTCGGGCGCCCACGTCGGGTTGATGTTGAGGCCGTCCTGCCCGGGGATCATCTCGACGGTCCCGCCATCGACGTGATAGATCGCGATCTGCCAGTGCGGGAACTTCAGGTTCTTCAGATCCGCACCAGGCGCCTGATCGGTCGCGAAGGCGATCATCGTACCGTCCGGCGACCACTGCGGCTGCATGTCCGCATACTCATCGTGCGTGAGCTGCGTGAGATTCTTGCCGTCGGCGTCGACCATGTACAGGTCGGTGATGCCGCCCTTGTTTCCCGTGAACACGATGTGCTTGCCGTCGGGCGACCAGCTCGGCCCCACGATGCCATCCAGCGGGAGCTCGATCTTGGCGATTCGTTTTCGTCGCTGCACATCGAGCAGATACAGAATTTCCTTTCCGCCGCCGAGCGCTGAGAAGGCGAGCAGCTTGGAATCGGGAGAGAAGGAGCTCTGCGAATACAGAATTCCGATCTCCTGATAGTTCGGATCGAAGGTGCTCTTCACCAGCCGCGAGATGCGCTTGCCCGTCTTCGCATCGCCGAGCCAGAGATCGATGAAGACCTGGCCCTTGATGAAGCTGCCGTTCGAGAGGAACGCGATGTACTTGCCGTCGGGCGAGAGCTCCGGCGCGAGGAAGACCTGCCCGCCGGTGCGCTTTTGCGAGAGCAGCGGCTGCGCGAAATGGCGCGGACGATCGAGCTGCGCGACCTGCGGCAGATACTTGATCTGCATCGCTTCCTTCCACTGGTCGCCGAGATCCTCGAGCGACTCACCCGTCTCGCGCTTGAAGGCGCGCTCGATGCCCATCGAGGGCACGTCGGCCATGATCGCGCCGATGACCTCGTCGCCGAAGCGGCCCGCGACGTACGCCCAGAGCGGCTGGCCGTAGCGATATGGATCGTAGCGATCGGGCTGCTCGTTCATCTTCACGATCGTGGGCAGGTCGCCGTTGATCGCGGCGTCGCGCATCACGGTGGACGACCGCGCGTAGTCGGGCCCGAGCGAGAGATACTCGGCCATGCCTTCCATGAACCAGAGCGGCGGATTCACCTGCGACAGCTGCGCGATGCCGCCGCCGGCGCGGCCGCGGGCGAAGATGTCGAACTGGAATTCGTGCACCATTTCGTGCGTGAGCACGTGCTCGAGGCCGCGGAAGTCGCCGGTGAACGGCATGAGCATGCGATGCCGCAGCGGCTCCGTCACACCGCCGGTGCCTTCGCCGAGATCACCGGTGACGTTGTTCTGCCCGAAGTCGGCGCGCGACGCGAAGAAGAGAATCGGCTTCTTCTCGCGAAATTCGTGTCCGAGAATGCGCGAGAGCCGCGTGTAGTCGCGCTCCGCCATGCGCGCGCCCTCCATCGCCGCCACGCGCTCAGTCGGATAATAGTGAATGAGGAAATGCTCGGTCTCTATGACCTGCCAGTCGAACGACTTGTACTGGACCTGGTTCTGCCCGAAGTACTCCTGGGCTGAGACTCCCGGTGCGAACGCCGCACCCGCGAGCAGGGTGATGAGTGCCGTGCGCCACACAATGCGTGAGCTCATACCTTGGCTTCCTCCGCGTCGATGGCGACGGTGCGGGCATCACCCCAAAGTCGTTCGAGCTGATAGAAATCGCGCAACGTGGGGTGGAAGACGTGCACGACGAAGTCGACGTAATCGAGAAGCACCCAGCGACCCTGCGCGAGCCCCTCGACGTGATGCGCGCGAACGCCTTCCTTTTTGAGCTCGTCCATCACGTGCTCGGCGATGGCGCGCACGTGCGTGTCGGAGGAGCCGCTCGCGATCAGGAAATAGTCGGTGGCGTTCGAGACCTTGTCGAGGTCGAGCATCACGACGTTGTTCGCTTTCAGATCCAAACACAGCGCGGCAGCACGCTGCACCTGCGCGAGGGAAGAAGTCACGAGTTCGTGGCGCCTATCGTATGTGGTGAAAACGCACCAAGCGGGGGCCGAGAGCGCAATATGAGCGGGAAACAGGCGCCGTACCACCAGCACTACACGAACGCCCGACGGAAGTTTCCGCCGGGCGTCAACACACGTGCAGCTGCTGGCTCTCGTTTACTGCTTGATCACCCACACCCGAACCTCGGGCTTCACATCGGCGTGGAGGCGAACAGGCACTTTGTAGACGCCAAGAGCCTTGATTGGCTCGTGAAGGTCGATCTGGCGCTTCTCGATCTCGGGAAAGCCCTGCGCGTGCAGCTGCTGCGCAATGTCGGCGGACGTTACCGAACCGAACAGCTTGTCCTCTTCGCCGACGCGCGCGGAGAAGGTGAGCGAGACCTGCTCGAGGCGATTGGCGAGCGTCTGCGCCTGTGCGCGGCGCTCGTTCTCCGCCGCCTCCAGGTGCGCCTTCTCGCGCTCGATGCGCTTGCGATTGCCCGGGGTCGCCTCATACGCGAGCCCGCGGGGAAGAAGAAAATTCCGGCCGTATCCGGGAGACACCGTGACGATGTCGCCAGGCTGGCCGAGGTTGTCGATTGCCTGCTTGAGAATGACTTCCATCATCGGAGTGCTCCGGTCGAACGGTTGATCTTCGAGTAAGCTATCTGGAGGCGCCGGGGCCGGCCGGCGAATTCGCCGTGCGCACCCGTCGCCGCCAATCGATCCACGTATCGGTAACGCCCAGCCCGATCGCGAGCGGGAGCGATACCGGCAACAATACCAACGCGGCGGCACTCGCCGCCATCTGCGCACCGAGCGTCGTCTGGGGATAGAACCAGGCGATCACTCCGAAGCCGCGCAGCGCGTACAGCGCGCCGAAAAACACAACGAGGTTCGCGCCGACGACGTGCATCCCGTCGAGCGCCGGCAGAACCGTGATCGTCATTCCCGCCACGAGCGCCCAGATCAGTTCGTCGCTGAACCGGAAGAAGCGGAATGGAGCGAGCGCCGCGCCGAGCCGCGCGCGGCTCATGCGATGGTACAAGCTCCACGCCAACGCGCACGCCGCAAGCGATTCGAGCGCCAGCAGCGCCGGATACAGTGGCGCCGCGAAGGTCCCCGACGCCTGCTGCAGCGCGAGCGCCCGCGTCGCCGCCCAATCTCTCAGGGTAGGGGCGATGTTCCCACCGCCAAAGCCCTGCGCCCACTGCGCCAGCACAGTGGAATTACGAAGCTGAAACTCACGCGCAAACACTTCCTCGATCCGGCTTGGCGCGTGCGACGCGAACGCCATCCCGATGGTCGCGATCAGCGCCGCGAAGCCAACCGCGGCGAGTGCGCGGCCGAGGAACTGCCGCCGCCAGCCAAGAATGCAGACGAGGCCGAGGGCGCCGGCGACGAGCACGCCCCAGGAGCGCGCGAGGTCCGTGTAGGCCTCACTCCCGGGGCGCGACGGTGCCGCGAGCAGAAATCCGGCAAGCGCCGCCCACGAGAGCGCGAGCGCCGACGAGCCTCCCCGGCGCCACCCCGCGATGAAGCATGCGGCGAGCGCAGGGACGAGCAGAACGAGCGTATCGACGACAGGTGCGGCCGCCCGCACGACCGGCGCGTGCGAGAGCAGGAGGAACGCCAGGAGCGCGATCACGATGCGCGTCCAACCCTGCTCCCGCGGCGGAGCCGCGAGGGCGTCGCTCATGTCAGGCCTGGTGCCCTCGAATGTACGGCACGAGCGCCAGGTAGCGTGAGCGCTTGATCGCCGTGGAGAGCTGACGCTGATGACGCGCGCACACACCGCTCAACCGGCTCGGCAGAATCTTGCCCGTGTCGGTGAGGAAGCGTCCGAGGGTACGATCATCCTTGTAATCGATGAATCGCACGCGGGTTTCGCAGAATGGGCAACTCTTCTGTGGGCGTCGCATGCTAATCCTCGTCGTCGTCGTCGTCACTCGCGCGCCCACGTCCGGCGGCGATCTCTTCCTCGGTCATCGGCGGAGCGCCGACTTCGTGCTCGTGCAGCGTGATGAGATAGCGAACGACGCCCTCATCGAGCTTGAGCGCGCGCTCGTATTCCGGAAGCGTGGTCGCTTCGGCTTCGAAGTGCGCAATGGCGTAGTGGCCCGTCTCGCGACGGCCGATGGGATACGCCAGCTGGCGCTTTCCCCAGTGCTCGACGGCGACATCGCCGGCGCCGAGCAGCGCGTGCACGCGCGTAAGGGTGTCATTGATGGCGGCATCTTCGAGTGCTGCATCGAAGATGTACACCACCTCGTACTTGCGAGGCATTATCTGTATTTCCTCCCTGTGGACTGCCGCCTCCCGCGCGGACGGCGGGAGGAGGGGGGCAAGTCATAGAAGCCCTATAACTTAGCTTCTGCGCGGGTACCCGCGCAACCGGAGTCGCATGGCGCGCGCGGTGGCCCGGAGCGCCGCGCCGAGGGGCGGCTCCTGCGGCGGCGGAGCGCGGCGCGTGGGAGAGGTGGAGTCGCCCGGCTGCAGCATCTCGCGCGTTGCGGTGCAGAACACCGAGCGCCCCGAGAGCTGAGCGATCTGGGCCGAGAGGGCGGCGTCGCTCTCGATGAAGAGCCACGCGCCTGTCTCGACGTAGATGTCGGACTTGAATCCCGCGTACGCCCGCGCCGCCCGGCGCGCCGCCATGTCCGGATACTGCATCATGCGCAGCTCCCCGTACTGCACGCGGTGCTTATTGAGCCATTCCTCGGTCTGCGAACGGTATTTCTCGAGACGGCTGGTCACGAGCCACCCCACGGGCGCGGTGGGGAGGAGCAACGCCGGCGTCTCGCTCAGAAAGCGGAGATATCGCTCGCCGTCGTCGTTTTCCTCGTCGGTGGGATCGAGACAGAGCACGCCGTCGATGTCCATGCAGCTGTTCGCGAGCACGGTGCCGTGCATCAGATTCCACTCGAACACGCGAGGCATCTCGACGACCTCGCGATAGAGGTCGACGTGTCCATCGAGCCGTGCCTCGGGCGACATGTACACGGCCGCGTAGCTCAAGCGGTGCGGCAGTCCGGCCGCCTCGAGCTGCGCCCTGACTTTCCGCATCGCGGAGCCCGAACACACGCTGTCGTCGACGACGAGCACGTGGCGCGGCCGCGCGAGAAACTGTCGCGGGTCGCTCCCCTTGAAGCGCGCGCCCGAGGCGATGACGCGCCCCTCCACGAGCCCCGCGACGTCGGTCATGGGAACGTTGAGGTGCAGCGCCAGCAGATTGGCGACGAGAAGTCCGCTGCGCGGGATCCCGGCGACGATGTCGACGTCGCGCGGGAGGTCCGCGAGCCAGCTGACCACCGCGTCGTCGAGTTGCGCGACCGATCGGTATTCCACGTTACGGAGCCTGCATCGAGAGAATAGGCATCTATCGATGGACGATTGCGTGAATCTTCGCGCAATCAGCGGTGCTGTCCGGCGCGGATGTTCGCCAGCGGTAGGCGATCAGGCGGGTGGTGGGGTCGAGCTTGACCTTGTCGAGCGCGGTCTCGATGTAATCGGCCACCCCGGAGGTCACGCTCCACGGCGTGCGCCACTGCCCATGCTCGGCCACGATCAGCCCCGTCGGGAAGCAGGCGCGCAGTTGATCCAGTGAGGCGGTGGTGCTCACCACCGGGCGCGCGAGCTTGCGGAATGTCGTGAACTCGGGGCCCGGGTTGCGCGGATCGCCGAGGTAGTCGACGCTGAGCAGCACGTCCACGCGATGGAGATAGTAGATCGATTTCAGCTCCGAGGTCGAGATGACCAGAGCGGAGCTGTCGACCTGGGGCGCGAGGACGGGGCGCGCGGCGTCCCAGTCGGGCTGGCCGCGATAGAGCAGGGCGAGCTGCCAGTCCGCGTCGCTGGTAAGGAGCATCCTGACGGCATACGACGTGGCGCCGTTGCCGAGGGCGGCGAAGGCGGCGACGAAGGCGAAGAGCGCGATGACGCCGCGATGGCGGGCGCGGGGAGAGAGCGCCGCACCGGCGAGCCAGTCGAGCGCGCCCTCGAACGCCGGACGCACGCGCGACGCACCCTCGGCGATTCCGATCCCCGCGACGGCGAAGAACATGGGCATCGCGGAGAAGAGATATCGCTCCGCCTTCCATGCGGCGAGCGAGTGCACGACGAAGACGACGGCGAAGGGGACGAGACAGAAGAGCGCCGCGCGTCCGGTGCGGTACAGGGCGAGGATCGCGAGGAGCGGGAAGAGCGTCCAGATCGTCGCGTACTGATCGAGGAAGATGTCGTGGTAGTAGCGAACGTTGTGGCGGTTCGCGGCGGCCCACTGATCGGCGTAGCTGAAGAGCGCGAGCTGCTGGGCGAAGGCGCCGCGCTGGATCGCGAGCAGCGCGACGCCGCCGACGAGCAGCGCGATGCCGAGCGCGAGGAGGAGCTGCGCACGGCTGAGCCACTCGCGAGCACGGTCGATGATTGCCCAGGCAATGACGCCGGCGACGCCGACAATGGTGATGACCTGAAAGTGGAGCGCGAGGAGAAAGAGCAGGAGCGCCGCGACGCTGTAGAGAATCGCGCGCTGGCGTGCGAGGTCGCGATCCGTGACGACGCGATAGAACAGAATCGCCGCGCCGAAGAAACAGAGCGCCTGGATGGTGTAAAAGCGCGCGAGTTGCGAGAGGTAGAGCGACTGAGGCTGGAAGCAGAAGAGCATCGCCGCGGTCCACGCGGCGCCGCGGCCGGCGACGGAGCGCACCCACACAAAGAGCGTGGTGACGAGCGCGGCGCCGGCGAGGACGGCGGGGATGCGCGCGACCGCGAGCGATTCGCCGAAGACGCGGAAAAGCGCGGCGACGAGATCGGTGAAGATGCGCGCGCGGGTGTAGGGCTCCCCGCCAGGCACGATCTCCAGGGTGCCGCGCTCGAGTAACGAGTGCGCGGCCATGACGTGGTTCAGCTCATCGACGTACGGCGTGTGGTGCAGTCCGATGAGTCTGGCGACGAGGGCGATCCCGAAGACGGCAAGCGGCGCTACGAACGCGGCCGATTGGAGGCGGGAGGTCCCGGTAGTGGCCGGCGAGGTCATGGCGCCAAATCTACTGTCCGATTGAAGAGCCCCGCGACGCGCGGCGGACGGGAGGGTGATTCAAAACGTGCTAGGGGCGAGCCGAAAACGGCAAGATCAAACTGCTCACAGCGTACACGAATCAACCCCAAAAAGACTAATCGAACCTGGCGCGGGGCGAGGTCGGCCCGCCGAGATGAGGCCAGTTATTACATGATTCGATTCGTCTCAATTGGTTTGATTCGTGTTCGCAGTGAGCAGTTTCCGGTACGCCGAATTCGCGGGGAGGAAGTACTTACGCCTGCATGATACGCGTGCTACGATCCGTTGCTCACCCCTCAATCGCTCCTCTTCGCCCCCAGAATCGCGATGCGCATGCGCTTCCGTCCTGTCACAACGTTCGCAGCCCTCCTCCTCGTCGAGATCCCGAGCGCGCTCACCGCGCAGCAGACCGGGAAAAAGAAAACAGTCGAAGGCAAAGCCGCGCCGCCGGTTGCTGCCGCCGCCGATTCGCTCGCCATCGTGCTCCCCAATGCGCTCAAGGCGCGGTCGATCGGCCCTGCAGTGATGGGCGGGCGCGTCTCGAGTATCGCGTTCGATCCCGCGAATCCGTACACCTTCTACGCCGGCCTCGCGACCGGCGGCATCATGAAGAGCTCGGACAACGGCTCGACGTTCGAGCCAATCTTCGAGCACGAGGCCGTTGCCGCGATCGGTGACATCGCCGTCGCGCCATCGAATCCGAAAACGATCTACGTGGGCACGGGCGAAGCCAATGATCGCAACACCGTCTCGTGGGGCGCGGGGGTCTACACCTCGACGGATGGCGGCGCGACGTGGACGAAATCCGGACTCGAGAAGACGCGAGCGATCGCGCGCATCGTCGTGCATCCCACCGATCCGAAGACGGCGTGGGTGTGCTCGCCCGGCGATGTGTGGCAGCCCGGTGAACGTGGTATCTACAAGACCACCGATGGTGGCAAGAGCTGGAAGAAGGTCTACTCCGCGCCGGCGCCGTTCGAGATGCGCGCGGGGTGCGGCGACCTCGCGATCGACCCGAGCGATCCCAATACGCTCTACGCCACATTGTACGCGCGTCTGAGGCGCCCATGGGTGTTCACCTATGGCGTGGCCGCGAGCGACGGCAAAGACATCGGTGGAGTGCTCAAGAGCACCGATGGTGGGGCGACGTGGACGAAACTCGCGAACGGGCTCCCGGCGATGACGGGGCGCATCGGTCTCGCCGTCTACGCGAAGAATCCGAAGACGGTGTACGCGCTCGTGCAGAGCGATGCGGGTGGCTCATCGGATATCGATGATCCGTACAGCAAGGCGGGCGGCGTCTTTCGCAGCGACGATGCCGGCGCGACGTGGACGCGGCAGAGCAAGCTCGATCCGCGCCCCTTCTACTTCAGCCAGATCCGCGTCGATCCCGAGAACGACAAGCGCGTGTACGTCCTCGGCTTCATGCTCCACGTCTCCGACGATGGCGGGAAGACCTGGCGCGAGGACCGCTTCAAGAACGTGCACTCCGACAACCACGCGCTCGCCATCGATCCGCACACGCCGTCGCGCATGCTCCTCGGCACCGATGGCGGGTTGTACGAGAGCTACAACGGCGCGGAAGGGTGGGCGCATCTCAACCGCTTCGCCGGCGGTGAGTACTTTCGCGTGAACACCGACAACTCGGTGCCGTATCGCATCTGCGGCGGTCTGCAGGACAACACGAATTGGGTCGGCACGAGCGACACGCGGAGCAAGGAGGGGATTCGCAACGCGGACTGGCTCGCGATCGGCGGCGGCGATGGGTCGTACTGCGTATTCGATCCGGCGGATTCCAACCTGGTGTACGCCGAGTCGCAGCAGGGCTACGTGTTTCGCTTCGATCTCACGAGCGGGCAGGACAAGAATCTTCGGCCGCAGCCCACGGAAGGGCAGCCGGCCTTCCGCTTTCACTGGACCTCACCGCTCATCGCGAGCAGGCACGACAAGGCCGTGCTCTATCACGCCGGCAATCGCGTCTTCAAGCTCACGAATCACGGCGAGCAGTGGCACGTGATCTCCCCCGATCTCTCATCGAAGAGCTACGACAAGATGACGACGGTCGGGAGCGGCGCCGAAGACTTCGGCGTGGTGTACGCGCTCGACGAGTCGCCGGTGAAGGCGGGCGTGCTCTGGGCCGGCACCGATGAAGGGAAGCTCTGGCGCACAGATGACGACGGCGGCACGTGGAACGATCTCACCACCTCGATTCCCGCCGCGGCGAAGGGGAGCCGCATCAGCAGCGTCTCGGCGAGTGCCGCGGATGTGCAGGTGGCGTACATCTCCGTCGATGCGCATCGCGAGGGGAACTACGCACCGCTCGTGTATCGCACCGCCGACGGCGGGAAGACGTGGACGAGCATCGCGTCGAATCTGCCGAGCGAATCTCCCGTGAAGGTCGTTCGCGAGGATTCCAAGAATCCGAAGCTGTTGTTCGCCGGCACCGAGTTCGGGCTTTGGGCGACGGTCAACCAGGGGCGCTCTTGGTTCAAGCTGGGCGGCCTGCCGACGGTCGCCGTCGATGACATCCATCTTCAGGAGCGCGACCGGGATCTCGTCGTGGCCACGCACGGGCGCAGCCTCTACATCATCGATGATGTGTCGAGCCTCGAGCAGCTCACGCCGGAAGTTCGCGCGGAGGCCGCGCATCTCTTTCCGCCGCGGCCGACCACGGGCTTCGTCGCATATCCTGGCTTCGTAGACTCGAACGGAAACTCGGAGTTCCGCGGAAGCAACCCAGCGGAGGGCGCGCTGCTCACCTTCTGGCTCGGCGGCTACGCGTCGGAGCCGGTGAAGATCTCGATCAAGAATGCGCAGGGACAGCCTGTCGCGAATCTCACCGCGCCAGCGATCGCCGGGCTCAATCGCGTGAACTGGGATCTCAAGCCCACGAAGGACCTGCGCACGGAATACGGCGGCGAGGGAGACAAGCCGGTGGCCGCCGGCGAGTACACGGTGACGCTCAAGTCGGGCGAGCACACGAGCACGGAGAAGCTCACCGTCACCTATCTCCGCGGCGTCGAGACGAGATAGCGTGCGGTAGTCGTTGCCGACATCCTCGCCGCGGTCAGTTAGTGCGGACCGACGGCGAGGAAGAGTCCCATGAAAAGAATCAGAAGTCCGATGATGATGAGCCCACGCTTCCGCCGCATGCGACGAGCGGCCGCCCAACTCGGGAGGTCGAGGTAGTACGTCGCCGGCGCCGCCTCGCGGACGATGGCCCGCTCCGTGAGGCGGCGCCAGCCGATGCCGTGCGGGGCGATCCCGATATCGTGGAGCGATCGCGCGCGCTCGGGAGACGTCGCACCGGCACGCTCGAACGCCTCGGCCGTCTCCCGTTCCCTCTTCATGACAATCGCGACGATAGCGGCTCCCATGGATGCCCATCTCCGCTGAATGAGTGCGAGACGAACATGCAGCAAGCACTCTTTGGTCGCCACTCGGCCACGCGGTGTGAGTCGCCGGCGGGTGGAACGATCTGACCCTCCGTCTCGGGCAATGCGCAATCCGGCGAGGTAACCGTCGGCGCTTGCAGCGAGATCGAAGCGATCGCGCTACTTTTCGAGCACGCGTCGCTGCACGCGACCGACCATTCAGGAGGCGCAAGTGAGTGATTCGCATTCGACCGCCACGGGCGGAGCGGCAGTCGAGATCGGAACAGGGCTGCCCGAGTTCCTGACGCAGGACTATTCGCAGTACACGCAGGAAGATCACGACATTTGGAAGCTGCTCTACTCGCGGCGCATGGACGCGCTGAAGGAGACGGGGAGCGCGATCTACCTGAGCGGCGCGAAGCTGATCGGCCTCGAGCCCGACAAGCTGCCGAATCTCGCGGAAGTGAACACGCGCCTCGCGGCACGCACCGGTTGGGCGGCGGTGGGCGTTGGCGGCTTCATGCCGCCGGTCATGTTCTTCCGTTGTCTCGCCGCGCGACGCTTTCCGACGACGCTCACCGTTCGTCCTCGCGAAAAGCTCGACTATCTCCCCGAGCCCGACATCTTCCACGATGTGTTCGGGCACGTGCCGCTGCACGCCGATCCAGTGTTCGCTGACTTTCTCCAGCACTTCGGCGCACTGGCGGCCGTGTCGCCGGGCGAGAAGGAGACGGCGGAGATGGCCCGCCTCTTCTGGTTCACGGTGGAGTTCGGCCTGATCAAGGAAGCCGGTCGCACGAAGGTTTACGGCAGCGGCTTGATCTCATCGCACGGCGACGCGGCCAACGCGCTCGGCCCGAAGTGCGATCGCCGGCCGTTCGATCTCGATGCCGTGATCGCGCAGCCGTACGAGATCGACCGCATGCAGGACGTGCTGTTCGTGGTCGAGTCGTTCGAGCAGCTGTTCGCGGCGGTGGAGACGATCGCCGAGCGCCGGCGCGTCAGCGCCTAGCGTATCGACAGGGAGCCGGGGCGGGCGTCGTCGAGCTCGACGCGCACGTCCGTCCCCGGCTCGAGTGTGCGGAGGATGTCGCTCTCCACGAAGTGATGCAGATGCTCCCCCGGGCTCGCGGCCTTCGCACACGTACATGACATCGCGTGCAGTCGCGCGCTCCCCTCGCCGCCTGCCGTGCGCAGCGGAAATGTCGCGCCCAGCCGCGCCAGCTGTTCGGCCGCGCGCGCGGAGATCTCGAGCTTCCCATCCATCGGAGTCTTGTGCGAGACCGTGCGTCGCTCGATGAGCACGATCGTCAGCTCCCGCGTCGATCGCGGCGCTCGACTGGCGTCGATGTCGGCGTGATGGGCTGAGCCCAGCCGCTGCGCGCCGCGTCCGGCAGCGCGTCGTACCGCGACGGCGCATGCAGCGCCGCGGCATCATCGCGCGAGGGGCGGAGTATGAGCCACGCGAGCCAGAGGACGAGCGGTGGACCGGCAATCCACAGCGCAACGTCGGTGAGTGGCGCGACACCGGTGTAGACGGTGACGCCGTCCTTGATCGCGGTGAGCACCACGCCGGCATCGCCAGCCGTCAGCGATGCGCTCCCGTGCGCTCCCGGAATGCGATTGACGTCCCACACCCATTTCAAGAAGGGCGCGAGCGAGACTGCGCCGAGCGCGACCCAGTAGCCGGTCCAGGCGCCAAGCAGTGTACCCACACCCCAACGTTTGATCGAAAATGCCATTGTCGCTCTCCGTTGCTCATCAATACGCGGCCCGAGCGTCAAACGTGACAAACTCCTCCGTGAAGCTCGACGCTAATTGCGCGGCGGCTGTAGTCCCGCGAATCGGCGCAGTTGATCGACGATCGGGTCTTCCCTCCAGAAGGCGAAGATCACACGAGACGGAGGAAGAAAGCGAATACGATTGCCAAACGTCGTCTCATGGCGCAGGTGCAGCGTGATCGGACGAACGTTGACCCACAAGTTCTGCGTGATGCTCTCGATCTCACTCGGCGCGATCTCGATCTCGCGACGAAAGTTGGAAGCGTAGATGCGGCCATCGCGAATTTCCACTCGCAGGAGAGAGAGCGCGAGTCGAAGTAGAAACGCCGTCCCGATTATCCACCCCGCCGCCATGACGAGCGCCTTCGTCTTGTCGGTGGCAGCGGCGTACCTGGCATCGTTTAGTGCGAAAATCGCGACGATTCCAAAGAGCACACTCCAGATCGCCGGAAAAATGAACTTGTAAATGAACGTCGTTCGGGAAGAAATATCCGCGCGCATGTCGTTGGTTATGGTGACCTGCCCGGCGCGACCTCGAGCGTCTGCGCTGCGGCGAGGAGCTCCGCCTGGCGTGCGGGCGTATGTGTGAGAATGATGAACTGCAGTCCTACACCGTTTCGGACCACGGTGTTCGGTGTGTCGACGTTGAGCGTGTCCCCATGCGCGGGACGCGTGAGGCGCATCGTGTGCGTGGGAGCGGGTCGCGTGGCGAGCGTCAGCGCGCACGTCGTCGTGCCGAGCGGGCGCCCGATGTCCATCCCGCCGAGCCCAAGGTTTCCGCGATAGAGCGCGTGCGTGCCGCGGATCTCTATGCTGCTCGAGTCTGCGCCGATCCAGCGATTGCCCTCGACGCCGGCCGGTAGCGTGGTCTCGCGAAAATCCTTCGGTAGCGACACGACACCCTCGAGGGAGTCGGTCTTCCACTTCTGCTGCACCGCATCCGCGCCGAGCGAGGACACGGTGCACTTCGGCATGCCGTCGGCACCCTTCGCCCATTTCTCGGGCGAAAGTCCCTGGCGAAACTCCATTTCCTGAGGAGAGACAGCCGGTCGATTCGCTTGCGCGTCGGCCTGGGGATGCGCGCGCGCGGCCAGGAGGGTCGAGCCGAGCAGCGCGACGCAGAGCGCGTTCATCATTCGCGAATGCATGTGTCCATCTCCATCATCGTGATGACGGGGCCTCGCTGACCGTCGCGCGGCGCCATCACGAAGACTACCGAAACGGCGCCCGAGAGACAGGCCCGGCGGCGGGAATGGCGACGGGAGCGCTACGAGGGCGTAGTGCTCGCGGGCGCCGCGGGGCCGCGACCGAACATTAGGGCGCCAAAACCGACTGCAAGCAGCGCATAGACCGCGCACGCAACCCACACGAGCTCGTTGCCGGCCAACGCGCGCACCGCATGGAACAGGGCGAACGCTCCCACGAGCGCGTGCGCGAAGCCGCCCGTGACCACTGCCTTTCCGTAAATGCCACCGAGGAGCATCGTGCGTGCGAACCACGAGGTCAGCGCGAGGCCGAAGAGCGCGGCGCCGTACAACTGTGCCAGCATCGAGACGGCAGGAGTCGGCGTGATCGAAAGGCGCGCGAGCACGAGCTCCGGCGCGAAGATGAGCGAGAGCGCCGCCGCTCCAAGGACGACGGCGCCCGCTTCCATGAAACGCTGAACCATCAGGACGGCGCCGCCTGCGAGCGCGCGCGTGCGCCCGCCAACGTCATCGGAATGAGCAGCACGAGGAAAGTCACGTTGTACCATACCGGGAGCAGATTCCACATCCTAAGCTGGAAGTAGATTCCCGTAGCGAGCAGAAAAATTCCGAGCACGAGCGCCGGCATCATGACGGGCGGGCCGGCGACCCTCGCGGCGACGTAGCCGCTCACGAGCGAGAAGACGACGCTCCCGGCGAGAAGCAGAAGGAGCGGCGTCGTAGCGCTGAATGCCTGCGTGGGGTCGGACGGAAGGAGGCCACGCTTGAGCAGGAGCTGATTGAAGCACAGCCACAGTACCGACCAGAGTACGAAGCCGACGACGACACCGAGTACTTGCTTCATGCGCGCTTCTCCCGCGTGTGGGTGATTCGACGCTCGAGGCTCACGAGGTATATTGTGGCTCCGCGATGAAGACGCAACCAGCTCGTACCGGCCGCGCGGGCACGGCGGCGCGAAAGACGAAGCCGAAATCGAAAGGGACGCGCGCGGCCGCGCGCCCCGAGTCGAGCCGCACGCGCATCTACGACGTCGTGCGACGCGTGCCGCGCGGCAAGGTCGCCACCTATGGACAGGTCGCGTCGATTGCGGGGCTCCAGGGGCAGGCGCGTCAGGTGGGCTACGCAATGGCGGCGCTCGGGCGGGGGAGCACGGTGCCGTGGCAGCGCGTGATCAACGCGCAGGGGCGCATCAGCATGCGGAGCGAGGGGCCAGGCGGCTCGATCATTCAGCAGCAGTTGCTCGAGCGCGAGGGCGTGATCTTCCGCGGCGGCCGCGTCGATCTCAAGCGCTTCGGCTGGAAGCCTCGGCGGTCCTAGAGTCTAGCTACAGCCCTCCACCCACTCGACCTCCGGCTCGCGCCCGACGCGGTAGCGCGTGATGCGCGTGGTGCTGTCGGTCTCGAAGACGATGCGACGCGTCGAGTCCGCGCCCGCTTTCACGACGAGATATTTGCCGCGCGGATCGTACTTGGCAGGCATCGACGTCACGCTTCCCTGGTAAAGCTGCTCGACCTTCGCCGCCTTGTCGCCCACACTCACGCCGCGATCCGTGGGCAGCTTCGGCGCAGCGATGTCGATGCGCGCGAGCGTGGCCGCAACCCACATCGTGCGCATCCCAGCAGGGATGCCGGGGATCGCGAGGTAGGCGCACCCGCTGTCGGCGCGCGTGTGCTTGGGGACCGCGGAGTGCATGTCGAGCGCGAGCTGGTCGCGCGTCATGCCGATGCGGAGCACGCCGGCGCCGGAGTCGGTGACGGTCCACGCGGAGGTCGCGATCGGAGGAGCAGGGGCGGGTGTCGGCGAGGGCGAAGGGGCCGGCGACGGTGCGACGGGCGGAGGAGCGATGGTGTCGGCGTGCGCGCGTGTCGCGCTGGCCGAAGAGTCAGTGCGCGACTTCTCGGCCGCGCGGCAGGCAAAGGTTGCGGCCACGATCGCCATCGCGATGCAACTACGCGCGGTCCGAGTGATGTCGCTCAATTTGCGCGGCCGCCCGCAGAATCGAGCAGCACCTCGTAGTGGAGTACGAACTCCTCGCGTTCGAGGAGAAAGTCGTCGTCCTCGGGATAGTAGCGCGCGCGCTCATAGTCCTCGCCGGCGAAGGCCTTGATCGCATCGATCGAATCCCAGATGGTCGTAAGCAGAAACTCCGTCACGCCATTCGTGGTGCGGCGCAGCACGCGCACGCCGCGATTCCCCGGCGTCGACGCGTAATCCGCGATCCCCGTGCGCAGTATGTACTCGTAGTACGCATCGCTCTTGCTCTCGGGAACGCGGCCGTGCCAGCTACGGGCGATCATGTCGTGAGCTCCGTTGTGTCGTGTGTTCGTGAGTGCGCCCTCTACCAGTCCGTGGGCACATAGTCCTTGAGGAATTTCCCCCATACGTGATTGCCGGTGTTGAACCCCGCGATGATCGGGTCGACGATGCGCGCCGCGCCGTCGACGATGTCGAGCGGCGGGTGAAAGCGATGCTCGGCGACCTTTCTCGCTGCAATCTCGACGGGATCCTCATCGGTCACCCATCCGGTGTCGACGCTGTTCATGTGGATGCCGTCGGTGAAATAGTCCTTCGCCGCCGTGCGCGTCATCATGTTGAGCGCAGCCTTCGCCATGTTCGTGTGCGGATGCCGCGTCGTCTTGAATGGCCGATAAAATTGCCCCTCGACCGCAGAGACGTTGACGATGTGCTTGTCGCGCTCGGGCGAGCGAAGCATGAGCGGCTTGAGGCGCGCGTTGATGATGAAGGGCGCGATCGCATTCACGAGCTGCACCTCGAGTAGCTCGACGCTCGAGACTTCCGCCATGAGCAGGCGCCACGAGTTGCGGCCGCGCAGATCGACCTGCTGCAGATCCTGATCGAGGCGCCCTTCGGGGAAGAGATCCTTCTGCGCCTGGCGTTCCTCGGGCAGAAGTGCGATTTGCGAGAGCTGCGCCGCGTGCGTGAGCCCGGCGACCTCCGAGATGCGCCGGTCGAGCGTGGCAGGCGCAAGGGAATTGCTCTCCGCTTCCGGGAGCATGTGATAGCCGCGCAGCCCTTCGTAGGCGCCGAGGAGTTTGCGCGCGTGCTCGGGGAGCTCGCGAAGCGATGCGCGCTCGCCCTCCATCATGTGCTCGTAGAAATCGGGCGGACGCCGAACCGTCTGGCACGCGTTGTTGACGATGAAGTCGAGCCGGTCGCGCGTGGTGAGCAGCTCGTGGCAGAATGCCTCGACGCTCGGCGTGTGGCGCAGATCGAGGCCGAAGATCTCGAGGCGGTCGCTCCACGCGGCGAAGTCAGGCTCCTTCGCGTAACGCGCCGCGGAGTCGCGCGGAAAGCGTGTGGTGACGATGAGCTTCGCGCCAGCGCGCAGGAGCTTGAGCCCGGCCTGGTAGCCGATTTTCACCCGGCCGCCGGTGAGTAGTGCGACGCGCCCGCGCAAATCCGCGAGCTCCGTTCGCTTCGCGAAGTTGATCTGCGCGCACGACGGGCAAAGCTGATCGTAGAAGTGGTGGATCGCTGTGAAGTGCTGCTTGCACACGTAGCAGTGAATGGACTCGCTCAGCTCCCCGACGTTCGGTTCGCCGTCCACGCTCGGATCGTCGAAGCCGGAGGGCGGGAAGAAATTCGGTGTGGTGAACCCCGTCTCGCGCCGCAGCTTGCGGATCCCTGTCTCAGCGTAGACGCGATCTTCGTGGCGCACGACGGACGCCTTCTGCTGCTTGATGGCTTCCTTGCGCAGGCGGCGGCGCGCGTTGATGTCGGGGCTGAAGACGACGCCGACTGCGTTGAGCAGGCGCTTGCGATCCTCGGCGGGGACGCGCGCGAGCAGGCCGCGATCGGCGCCGATCTCTTCGAGGAGTGCGGCGGCGTCGCGCAGGCGCGCGAGGAGAGTTTCGTCGGTGATGATTTCCGGTGAATCCGTGGGTGGCGTCAGCATACATGAAGGCTAACGCGACGGGCGGCGAACGTCAGCCGTTGCGCGGCTTAGCACGGCGTTCGAGGGGGGCGCGGAAGAGGGAGAGCGTGGGCAGGGGGCGCCCCTCGGCGCAGCGGGCGATGAGCTGCGCGCTTGAAGTACGAGGGCTTCGCCAGGCTGGGCGTCTTTGCCATTCATGGCTCCTCCCTCTTCCTCAGTGAAGGTGAGCGCATTGTCAGAATGCGGTAACAGGGTGACGCGAGGCTGAGTGCGGTGGTCCCCGGGGTTGCACGCACTGCGTCTTCTCCGGTGAAAACAATCGACCACGCCGATCTTGTCACATTCGTATTCCAATTCATGCAACTCTCGCGCTCACTTCACACAACGCGCGCGCCGGATCACGTGCGCGGTGGGCGTGGCCCTATTCGTCGCCGCCTGTCAGGACGGTACCGGGCCGGAACGGCCGATGCTCTCCGTGGCCGAAGGCGACGGACAACATGCGATGGCGGGGACGGAGCTTCCCGATCCGGTGGTCGTCGCGCTGCGCGATAGGTCGCAGCGTCCGCTCGTCGGCGTGCACGTTACGTGGCAAGCGGTGAGTGGTGCAGGGGATGTCATCGTTCCGGAGACCGAGACCACCGACGCGGGTGGCAACGTGCGCGCGCGATGGCAGCTCGATGCGATGACGGGGACGCACACGCTCCTCGTGACCGCCGACGGAGGTGCGACCGCGCGCGCGAGCGCCTTCGCCGATGCGCAACCGGTGACGAACGTCAGGGCGCTGCCGCTCGTGACCTACGACGGCTCGGGGCAGGCGGTGCATCCGGATTTCGCGCGCCTACCGTCCGCGTGGAATGGCGATCCCTTTCGTCTGGTCGCCACGCCGTATCCCGGCGGCAACGCGGCGTACGAAAACCCCTCGCTCTTCACGGGGAGCACGCTCACGAGTTGGGTGGTGCCGGCGGGCGTCGTGAATCCTCTCGAGACGCCAACGGGGGGCAGCTACCTGTCGGATCCCGACATGGTCTACGACGCGGACGCGAGTGAGCTCCGCATCTATTATCGCCGCGTCACGACGCAGAACGAGATCTGGATGATCCGCTCATCGAATGGCGTCACGTGGACGGCGCCCGTGCTCACCGTGGCGGCCGCGAACCATTTCATCGTGTCGCCGACCATCGTGCGGCGCGGCGCGACGCAGTGGCTCATGTGGAGCGTGAACTCAGGCGTGGTCGGCTGCGGGGCATCGAGCACGAGCGTCGAGCTGCGTCGCTCCTCGAATGGGGTGAGTTGGTCCGCGCCCGAGCAAATCGCGATCAGCGATCCCGATGGCTTTGCGTGGCACATCGACGTCGAATGGATTCCCTCGCGCAACGAGTACTGGGCAGTGTATCCGGTGAAGGTTGCCGGCAGCTGCACGACCGACCGGCTTCGATTCGCCACGAGCGCAGATGGCGTGCACTGGACGACCTATCCCGCTCCGCTCCTGCTGAGAGGTGCGAGCGACGATCTTCAGGACGTCGTGTATCGCTCCACGCTCGACTACGACGCCGCTGCCGATGTCGTGACGCTCTGGTACTCGGGCGCGAAGTTCGTTGATGGCGTCTACCGCTGGCATCTCGCGTGGGAGCGGCTCTCCCAATCCGGACTCTTCGCCCGCGTGAACGCGCCGCCGTCTCTTGCCGCGCGTGACGCGAAGCCTGCATCGACGCTGCCGGAGCTCACGAACGAGACAGCGCCGTAGCCGTCGGGCGATGCGCTACGCCGCGGCGGGCGCGTCCGGTGATGCGGAGAGCGTGATGGTTCCGTCGATCTGAAAGTCGCGCAAGATGCCATCGACGACGAGCGTCGCATGCACGGGAATCGCCTCGTCGCCGTGCAGCCGCCCCTCCTCGATGGCCTTGCGCACCGAACTTTCAATCTCGCGCTGCGCCGTCACACCGAAGTGCTTGAGGAACTTCCGGATCGAGAGGTTGAACGCGTCCTCATCCATAATGCCCTCCTGCGATGGGTAGTCGGCACGATCTTGCTCGCGATGCTTGCGCTCAGCTGGCGCCCTCGAGCGAATACTCGAAAACGTACGAATGATTCTTGTTCTCGATGATGATCTGCATCGAGCCGGTGAGGCCGACGAGGTCGCCCGTTCCGGAATCCGGGATCACGGTGATCGAAAGCGATGGCGTTCCGCGCTTCATCGTGGCGGAGTGCTGCAGCGTGAAGGTGCCTTCGCGGCCATGAAGCGAGCCGGTCACTTTCTCGATGGCAACGTATCCAGCCGATCCCTTCACGGCAGACGACGCGGCGAGCATCTCGCCCTGGCTCGTCGCCTCGAGATCGCCGGAGAAGTGCTTGTCGATGGACATGCGCCCAAGCGGCGGGGCGTCGCCGGCGAAGGCGGTGTCGAGGGGGAGGAGCTTGACGTTGAAGGGGCCCGTGGCGCGTTGGGTCACGCTGTGATCCGGTGCAGAGGTGGGAATGCTACGCGCAAATCGAACGTAAATTGCAGCATGAGCGATCACGAGTCCATGCGGCACAAGGTTACGAACACGGAAGGCACCGACGAGCACGTCGCACACGCCTACGACAGGTGGTCCGATCAATACGACCGCGATCAGAACGCTACGCGTGATCTCGACGGCGTCGTGCTTCGCCGCTCGGGGATCGCACTGCGCGGACGCGACGTGCTCGAAGTCGGATGCGGCACGGGGAAGAACACCGCGTGGCTGGCGGGCGAGTCGTCGAGCGTGATCGCGATGGACTTCTCGGAAGGGATGCTCGCCCGCGCGCGCACGCGCGCGACGTCGCCCAACGTGCGTTTCGTCGCGCACGACGTCCGCGACGCGTGGCCAATTGCGTCGGATTCCGTGGACGTCGTCACGTGCAATCTCGTGCTCGAGCACGTGCGCGCGCTGTCGCCGATCTTCGACGAGACGGTGCGCGTGCTCCGCAGCGGCGGCCACCTCTTCATCAGCGAGCTCCACCCGTATCGCCAGCTACTCGGCGGTCAAGCGCGCTTCACGCACGAACATTCGGGCGAGACGACACTCGTGCCCGCGTTTCAGCACTCGGTAAGCGAGTTCATCAACGCCGGGCTCGCGGCCGGACTGCAACTGCGCGCACTCGGCGAGCACCTCGAGGACGGCGCACCTGGCGATGCGCCGCCACGCCTGCTCACGCTGCGCTTCGAACGCTAGCCGCTCGCGATAGACCTCAGCTTCCCGGGTGGTACGTGCGCTCGGTGTGTCCCACGAGCTGCGACGCATAAAAGTACACCTCACGCAGATCGCCCCTGCTGTAGCGCACCGCCTGATCGTCGAAGTGCTTCGATGCGGTGTCGCCGCTCTCGCCGCCCGCGGTGACCGCGCGCGCGTGCACGCTGTCGCCAAAGTCGACGACGGCAACGAAGCTGTTGCCGCTGGTGCCGTAGATCTTCTTCGTGTTCTCGCGCACCCCCGCGGCAAACGACGCGAGCGATCCCCATCGCGCGGAGGCGAAGCCCACGGGAATGCTCGGCGCGGCATCATTGAACGGATGAACGATGTCATCGGTGAGGCGCTGAAACCGATTGACATCGCCCCACGGCATCTTCCACGTGCCGAAGTTCTTCGTCAGCGAATCCGATGCAACGAGGAGCGCGTCGAGCTTCTCGTGCGCCGATGTGCGCCTGGCCATGTACTCGTAGATCGACATGTCCTCGCCCTCGGCGTCGGCATGGACGCGCCGGCCGAGCTCATCGCCCCAGTAGCTCGCGAGCGTGGTCGGCACGGAGGACACCGACCAGCGATAGTCCCACTGCCGCAGCACGGCGATTTGTCCGGCGACCTTCGCCTTCACCGGATCGGATGCGGGCGTCGCGTCGTAGGCCTTGACCAGCGTGGGGATGAGATCGGCAAACGCAGGGAGATAGCTGTCGTACGCGCCGTCGATGAGCGACTGAAGCGTGAAGTCCTTCCTGCTCGAGAGCACACGAATGGCGTGCATGCCGCGCGGGCTCTCGATGCCCACATCCATGTAGGCGGGGTAGTCCGACTTCTTCGGGCTGTACGGGCCGGCGGCCGAATAGGGCCAGTTGTTCGAGTTGTAGAGCCACCCATTGGGCGGATTCAGCAGATGCGGGCTGCTGTCGATCGAGGTGATCCCCTTCCAGTCGGTGGCGGGGTTGCTGCCATCCACCGGTTTGCGCCAATCGAAGTGCGGGTCGCGAATCGGAACGTGGTTGGCGTGGAAGTACGCGATGTCGCCGTCCGCGTCTGCGAAGATCGTGTTGTTCGACGAGTTCGTGTGCAGCTCCATCGTCTCGCGGAACGCCTTGTAGCTCGTCGCCTTCGTGCGCGTGTACGACTGGGTGAGCGCCTTCACCGGCTCGTGCATCATGCGCACGCTGATCCACTTCCCGCTATCGGAACGCACGATCGGGCCATGCAACGTGGAATACACGGTGAACTTCTTCGTCTGCGTACCCTCTGCCGTGCGATAGGGGATCGCGATCGTGTACACAGTCATCGGGCGCATCTCGGCGCCGTACTTGTAAAACAGACTATCGCCTTTCTTCACGACCGTCTCCGCGTATTCATCAACGACGTCGGCACCGCTCGACGTGTGCATCCATCCCGCGCGCGCGTTGAATCCCTGGTACACGAAGAACTGTCCCCAGGTCGATGCGCCGTACACGTTCAGCCCTTCGTCGCTCGTCATCTGCAGCTCGGCGCGAAAGTAGAACGAGGTGTGGGGATTGATGAGGAGGAGCGCGTGGTGGTCGGCGGTGTTGGACGGCGCGATCGCCATGCCGTTCGATCCGGCTGGCTCCTCAAAGCGAAAGGGCGCTGCGGCGAACATGCGAGTGGCGGACGAGTCACCGTAGAACGCCTGGAGGGCGGGAATCCTGACGCTCTCGATGTCCCCGCCGATGCTCCCCTCGGTGAACGAGAGCGCCATCCATGGCTCGAAATGCGTGATGACGCGTGGCTTCACCGACGGATGACTGTATAGGTAGAAGTTCAACCCATCGGCCCAGGCGACCATGAGCGACTGTAGCCACGCGGGGCTCGTGGCGTACTGTGCCTTCAGTGTGTCTGGGTCGATGAAGAGCTTCATGCGCAAGTCGCGGTAGATCGCGCTCTCGCCCTCGGCTTCCGAGAGGCGGCCCATGGCGTTGATGTAGTTCGTCTCGACGCGATTGAAGTCATCCTCCGCCTGCGCGTAGATCATTCCGAACACCGCGTCGGCGTCCGTCTTACCATGGACGTGAGGAATGCCCCAGTCATCGCGAACAATGGTCACGTTGGCCGCCTGCTGCTTCCAGCGGGCGAGGTCAGGGTTCGCGGCGGATTGGCGCGCGCATGACAGGCCGGCGGCAGCGAGCAGGATGCAGAGTCGCTTCATTGATGAGTGCTTCCGTGTAGGCGATGGGAGGTCGCGCTCTCGAACCCGTACAATAAGAGCGCGCGTACAGCGCGATCACAAGCGCGCCGCGATTCTCCTAGAGCGACTTCGCCGTGAGGATCGTCCGCACGCGGCTCCCGTGCTGGCGCAGGAGATAGTTGATATAGTCGCCGACGATCTGGCTCGGCATTCCCGAGCCGCGCGTGATCACGCGCGCGCTCAGCACCGAGGACTGGGGAAACCACTCGATGTTGAGCACTCCGGCCGCTGCGGTCCCGCTTCGCAGCTTCATCCATCCGGGTGCGCGCCCCGCCTGCTTCTCCCGCACCTTCAACAGGCGATGCTTCTCGAGCCGGGGGTCGTTGGCGATCGCCTCGCGAAGACTCTGGCCCTTGCTGCACAGCGCGTGAATGAGAATCTGCATGATTCCACCTCGGGTGCTCTCAGCGGGTGTCAATGCGACGGGGACGATACACCGTGATCTCCGATCCTTCCGCAATGAACGCAGACACTGGCCGCGCCGCCAGCGCCTGCGCGAACGACGAGCCGTACAGGCGCGGCACGTCCGCATCGAGCGTGGCGCCGGTCGCGCCCCAGACGCGCCACCGCGGATGTGCCACTTCGTACTCCATCGTCCCTCCGTCTCGCTGGCGCGTGTAGCCCCAGTAGTGCTCCGTGATGAACGTCGCCTCGGAGTCGGGCGAGGGAAGCGCGGGCGCGCCCGACGCAGTCGCGCCGAGCTCCTGCCAGCGCGATTCCGTGCGCCACCCGTACGACACCCGCCCCGGCGACTCGGTGGGCGCGGCGGGAGCACTGCTGCGCATGGGCACGGCGAGATAGGGCTCGTTGTACGCCAAACGCGCGATGAGCGCGATGCCCTGTCGCGGCACGAGCTCGCGCACGAAGACGACCCCTCGACGCGCGTCCCCGTCGCGCGAGGTGTGGCGCACGTAGAAGCGGAGATTCACTTCCTCGAAGTTCCGGTGAAACGGAACCGGTACGCCGAGCACGCGCGTGCGCAAGAAACGGAATCCGACGACGCTCGCGATCGCGCGCCCGTTCCACAGATCGAGCTCGGTGCCACGCGGCACCAGCGACTGCAGAATCGACGGATCGACGTCGAAGTTCAGCATCACCAAATAGCGCCACTGGGCCGTGAGAAACGAGCGGCGCTCCCGTTCAATCATTCGCTACTTCCGCGGCGGCCACGCACCGAGCAGGCGGCGCACGAGCACGAGCTGCGCGAGGTGATACGAGAGGTGATCCTGCGCAAGAAGCAGCTCGCGCAGATACGTTTGCCCGTCGCCGTGCGGGATCTTCGCGAACAGGTCGATCGCCGGATCCTCGGCCAACGCGCGCATCGCGTCGCGATCCTTCTGGAAGCTCGCGAGACTGTTCTTCCACGAGTCGGCGTGCGGTGGCGTGGGAGTCTTGGGCCAGTAGTCATTCGGCCACTTCAGCTCCACGTACTTCGGATTGATGCAGAAGTCGAGAATGTCGTGCTGGGAGATGCGAAGATGCTCGAGCAGCTCCCAGGGCGAGTGCGCGACGCCATTGGGACGCTTGCCCTTCAACTCGTGATCGAGCTCCACCATCACGGCATCCGCCGTGACATGTGCCTCGCCAAAATCGGTGAATCTGGCGAGTTGTTGACGGAGGGGGTCGGTCTTTGGCATGTCGCTCACCTGCGATCGGGAATGTGCTGATGTGAACGGACGTGAGCCGTCGCCAGCTTCCGTAGCAGTCCTACGCTCGAGCTTCTTGCATGCGTGCTTCCACTCCCACCCACGCGAGACTCGCCGCGCCGAGCAGAAGCGTCGCGGATACCAGGCTCGCAGTGTGAAGCCCATGCACGATTTGATCCTTCCCGCCGCTAACGAGTGCGCCGAAGATCGCGACTCCAATTGCGCCGCCCGCCTGTCGCGCGGTGTTGAGCAGCGCGGACGCCGTTCCGGCCCACTTTCGGTCGACGGCGGCGAGCGTCGCCGTCGTCATCGCTGGCACGCCGAGCCCCATCCCTGCCGGTATCAGAACGAACGCGACGAGCATGCTCGAGTACGAGCTCGACTCAGTGAGTCGCAGTAGCAGCGCAAAGCCGAGTCCGCCGATCAGCGCGCCCACCAACATCGGCACGCGCGCTCCCGCGCGCCCGGTGAGCCAGCCGCTGATCACGTTCGACACGATGAAGGTCAACGTGAGCGGCAGATACGCGATGCCGGCGCGGATGGCAGAGTAGCCGAGCAGCTGCTGCAGGTAGAGGCTCAGCACGAAGATGATTCCATAGTAGGTGAGGTTCACTATCGTACCAAAGGCGATCAGTGGTGCGAGGTGCCCGCCCGCGAAGAGCTCGGGCGGCACCATCGGCTCGCTCGCGCGTCGCTCCGAGATCACGAAGCCCGCGCCGCACGCGATCGCGAGCGCGCCACCGAGGAGCACGAGCGGATGCGTGGCGCCGAGCGGTCGCGCCTCGATCACTGCGCCGATGAGCCCCGCGAGTGCGACGATGGCCAACGTCTGTCCGCGCAGATCGAGTCGCCGCGCATTGCGCAAATGCGCGGTGTCGGGCACGCGCAGAGCCATCGCAATGCCGATCGCGCAGATCGGAAGATTTACGAGGAAGATGCTGCGCCAGCCGACGGTGCCGAGGAGCAATCCTCCCACGAGCGGTCCTGCCGCAATCGAGAGTCCGCCCGCCGCCGTCCACAGCCCCACCGCGCGCGCGCGCACCTTCGCGTCGTGTCCCGCAGCATGATTGAGCAGCGCGAGCGACGTCGGCACCAGAAGAGCAGCGCCGATCCCCTGCACGGCGCGCCCTGCAATGAGGAGCGCGCCCGTCGGCGCGAGCCCGCATGCCAGCGACGACGCCGCGAAGAGTGCGAAGCCGAGCATGAAGAGTCGCTTCGAGCCGAAGCGATCGCCGAGGCTGCCGGCGGAAAGAAGCAGCACAGCGAACGTGAGCGCGTACGCGTCGACGATCCACTGCAGCACCGAGACGCTCGCGTGCAGATCGGAGCCGATCTTCGGAAGCGCGACGTTCACGACAGTGACGTCGAGCTGGACGACAACGAAGCCGAGGCTGGTCGCCGCGATCACCCAGCTGAGGGGGACGTGCGTTCCGGGCGATGTATGTGTCGACATATGGGGCGGAAAACTATCAACGCGGCGCGAAGCCCGGGATCGATTCGCTCCACTAAATTGTCTTGAATTCCAACTAAAAATTCACACCGTAGAGACCGCCCGACATGACCTGCTTTATCTGCAGCACCTGCGGGATGCAGTTCAGCGAACGCTCCGATGCGCCCTCGAGTCCGCCAGACGCGTGTCCCGTATGCCTGGACGAGCGCCAGTATGTGCCGCGCGGCGGACAACGCTGGACGACGCTCGATGCGCTCGCGCGCGAGCATCGCAACGCGTTCCAGCGTGTCGCTCCCGGGCTCTACGGTGTGGGCACGACGCCGTCATTCGCGATCGATCAGCGCGCATTGCTCGTGAAGGCGAGCGGACGCACGGACGCAGCCGGTCCGTTCGTGCTTTGGGACTGCATCGCGCTGCTCGACGATGCCACGCACGAAATCATCCGATCGCTCGGCGGGCTCGCCGCGATCGCGATCTCGCATCCGCATTTCTACACGACGATGGTCGAGTGGGCGCATGCCTTCGACTGTCCGATATTTCTGCACGCCGACGACAGCGCGTGGGCGATGCGTCCCGATCCGTCGATTCGCGTCTGGAGCGGCGAGACTCGCGCGCTCGACGACGTCGGCGCGAAGGGGCTCACGCTCATTCGCTGCGGCGGACACTTCGCGGGCGCGACCGTGCTTCACTGGGCCGCGGGAGCCGAGGGAAGGGGAGCGCTGCTCTCGGGTGACGTGCTGCAGGTCTCGACGGACCTCAAGAGTGTGAGCGTGATGCGGAGCTTTCCTAACAGCATTCCGCTCGGCGCCGCCGCCGTGAAGCGCGTGGGCGCGGCGGTCGCGCCGTTCGCGTTCGACAAGATCTATGGCGGCTGGTGGAACCGGCACATCGAGAGCGATGCGCACGCCGTCGTCGATCGCTCGATCGCGCGAATCATCGCGCATCTCGAGGGAAACGTTGGGCCCGACGCGCCAGCTGCGCCCGCAGTTAGAGAGTAGGCATCGCGGACTGGACTCGCGCTAAGGCTTCGGCTCGTCCGCGAGGGCGCGCACGGCGCAGGTCACGCAGGGAAGCGAGGTGCCCACGAATTCCCGTCGCCCCTCCTCGCTCTGCACCCACGCTCGCACCTGCCAGGGCGGGTCGTGCCGAACGTGCTGCGAGTGTCCGCACTCCAGCTCCGCGACCCAGTGCTGCTCGTCATCCTGATGGAAAGCGACGATGCGGCGCGGTATCGCGGGCCGATCGGTGATCATCCGTCGCACTGCTCCACGTGGCTGCGCGAGACGAAGATCGCGACGGGCGTCCCGTCATCCTCGAGCAGGTCGAGCAGGTCGGTCTTCTTGCCGTCCTTGTCCTCCGACGGCTCCGCCTTGTAGCACTTGCCGGCTTCGGCCCGCTGCATGTCGTGCTCCGACAGCCCAGCACGCATTCGATATGTGCTACCCGCCATGATGCATCTCCTCTTGACTGCAGGATGAATACGCGCGACGAGTGAGTCGCCACTTCCGATGCTAACCGTATTTTACCTTCGGCGCGCGGCCAATTGGCACTTCTGGGCGCTCGATGCGTATTGAATTCTGCTCGCCAACCTCCAACCCGTGGAATCCATGCAACTGAGCCACCTGTTCTCCGCAGGTCTGCTGATTACCGCGTCTCTCGCGCCACTTTCCTCCACTCGCCCCACCGAGGACGTCGCGGCGCTCATCAAGCGACAGTCACAGGAGTTCTCCGACGCATCCGCCACCGGCGACTCGGCGGCCTTCGACCGGCTGCTCGATGACAGCGTCGTGTTCATGAACGAGACCGGCGCGATCGCGACGAAAAAGGACTTGCTCGCGGGCGCGAAGCCGCCACAGGCCGGCTTCAGGCAGAAGCTCGAGCAGACCGATTATGCGATGCGGCTGCATGGCAACGTCGCCGTCACCTCATTCACCGATAATTCGACGGTCGAGTTCAACGGCCAGACGTCGCACGGCACATACAAGTCGACCGAGGTGTGGATGAAGGAGAAGAGCGGTTGGCGCATGATCTCGAGCCAGACGATCGCGATCCCCGCCGATCCACCGGAGGCCAAGCTCGCGAGCAACGTGCTCGATGAGTATGTGGGCACGTACAAGGCGTCGGACGCTTTCGTGTTCAAGATCGCGCGCGACGGCGACCATCTCACCGGCTCGGTGAACGGCGCCGACCCCTACCCGATCGCCGTGGAGCTCGCGGACGTGCTATTCACGCCCGGCCAGCCGCGCATGCGCCGCATCTTCGAGCGCGATGCGAGCGGCAAGATCACGGGCTTCATCGTGCGCCGCGACGGCCGCGACGGACTGCACCTCACGCGTGTGAGCTAGCCAGGCTACGACTCGCGCAGCGCGACGAGTGGTCCCACGCGCGCTGCGCGCCTCGCCGGGAGGTAGCCGGCGAGCGCCGCGCTTGCGCTGAGCACGATCAGCGCGAGCGCGAGCGATGGCCAGTCGAGAAGTCCGATCTCGTAGAGCTGGTTCTTGACCAGCTGCATCGCGCCAAGTGCCGCGGGCATGCCAACGATCACGCCGCCGACGACCAGCAGCATCGCCTCGCCGAGCACGAGCCGCATCACGTCGGCAGGCTCGGCCCCGAGCGCCATGCGGAGCCCGAACTCGCTCGTGCGCCGCGTCGTCGCGTACGTCATCACGCCGTAGAGGCCGAGGGCGGCGAGCGCGAGCGCGAGGATGCCGAATACGCTCACCACGCGTGAGACGAGCTTGTCCTGCGCGATCGAATCATCGACGAGCTCGGAGAGTGTCTTCACGCGAAGCGCAAGCGACGGATCCGCCGCGCTGAGCGCGTGGCGGAGCGATTCGCTCAAGTGCGCGGGGTTGCCGGATGTTCTCACTTCGAGGTAGAACTGCCCCGGCGGCGATCGACGCTGCGCCATCGGAAGGTAGACGCGCCGCACCGGCTTTGCGCGCAGGTCGCCTCCCTCGACATCGGACACCACGCCGACGATCTCGTACGTTGCACTGTCCATCGTGATGTGCGAGCCCATCGCGCTGCCATGGGGAAAGAAGTAGCGCGCGGCCGTGGCGTTCATCACCGCCACTTTCGCTCCGGCCTGATTATCGCGCGCATCGAGGTCGCGCCCTTGCGCGAGATGCGCGCCGATGGTGCTGAAGTACGCCGGGCCGACGTCATCGTACGCGATGGCGCTGTCGTCGTCGGTTCGCGGGGTGAAACCTTCGACTCGTATGGACGTCGCGGATTCGCTGCCGGAGAAGATTCCATTTTCCGACACGCTCGCGGCGGTTACCCCCGGCGTCTGCGTCGCGCGGGAGATCAGATCGGCGACGAGTGACGACAGCCGCGCATCCTTGTAGCCGGAGCGCTGCGCGTCCACCTCGACGAGCACGAGCTGATCGCGGGCAGCGCCGATGTCCGTTCTCTGCAACCGTTGCATGCTGCGCACGAGCATCCCGGTGCCCACGAGCAGCAGCACCGACAGTGCAACCTGCGCGACGACGAGCATCTTGCCCAGCCCGAATTTGCCGGTTCCGCGTTCGGCGTTCGAGACGCCGCGGCCCTGCGCGCGGAGCGCCTCCGAGAGCTCCACGCGCGTGGCGCGGAGTGCGGGGACGAGGCCGAAGAGAATCGCGGTCGCCAGCGACAGCAGCGCGGTAAAGGCGAGCACGCGCGCGTCGAGGTGCGCCGCGATCTCCGCGCCGCCCGTGAGCGCGATGAGCGCGGAGCTCCCCCAGATGGCGAGGAGCACGCCGAGCGCGCCGCCCGCGATCGCCATGATCAAACTCTCGGTGAGCAGCTGCTGAACGAGGCGAAGACGGTTGGCGCCGAGCGCCATGCGCACGCTCATCTCGCGTCCGCGCGCGGATGCCCGCGCGAGCATGAGGTTGGCAAGATTCGCGCAGACGATGAGTAATACGACACTCACGGCGGCCATGAGGATGAACAGCGGCGCCGCGAGGAGCTTGCGATAGTAGGAGAAGCCGCGTGCCCCCGACTCGACGCGCAGCGGCCCCTCTCGAATATTTTGCTCGGTGCCCGCGCGCTCTCCAGCCGCCACGTGATCGAGCATCGATCGGTTCTCGATTGCCGTGATCTCGCTCTTCGCCTGCGCGAGCGTGACGCCCGGCGCGAGCCGTCCCATCATCTGGAGCCAGCTCTTGCTGCGATCGTCGAGCCATGGCGAGTTCGGCATGAGCGCCTGCTGCTCCATGATCGGAATCCAGATCTCCGTCCGCTGCCCGACGATGTCGCCTTTGAACGTCGACGCCGAAACGCCGACGATGGTGAGGGGCACGCCATTGATCGTGATGGAGCGACCGACCGCGGACCGGTCACCTGAGAAACGCGTGAGCCAATAGGCGTAGCTGATGACGACGACGGGCGCTCCGCCAGGCACTTTATCCTCGTCGGGCGAAAAGGTGCGCCCGAGAGCAGCCGGGACTTGCAGCACGCTGAAAAAGCTCGCGGAAACGAAGCGCCCCCGCGGATGCTCGGGCTCCTTCTGCCCGCTCTCGGCGAGGAGATCGAGTCTGCTGGTGCGTCCAGCCGCATAGATGCCGCGCAGCGACTTCGACTGATCGCGCACATCCGCAAAGAGCGGATAGGACACGATGTCATTGCGGACGCTCCCGTCCGACATCCCGCCCGTACGCGCCGGATCGCCGATCGTGACGAGCTGCTCCGGATGCGGCACCGAGAGCGTGCGCAAGACGATCGCGTCGATCAGCGTGAAGGTCGATGTGTTCGCGCCGATCCCCAGCGCGAGCGTGAGCAGCACGACGGCGGTGAATCCCACGTTCTGCCGCATCGTGCGTAGCGCGTACGAAATATCCTGTCGCGCGTTGCTCAGATAGTTGGTGCGTCGCATGGCGCGTTCCCGCTGATGGTCGATGTCGAGGCAGCTGTCGCGAATGGTGTGGATGTCGCCGAAGCGCTCGAGCGCCTTGGCGCGCGCGGCGTCGGGAGCGAACCCCGCGCCGACGAGCTTCTGCGTGCGCATGGCGATGTGGAACTCGAGCTCCTGGTCGACGTCGCGCTCGATGTGCCGAGCGCCGACGCCGAGGCGGAAGACGCGAGTCCAATCGCCGCGGTCGGTCATGCCGTGCGCGGCGAGGCCGTCGCGTGCAGCGCGCGAGAGGCGGACTCGACGAACTGCTGCCAGGCGGAGAGCCCCGTGCGGAGCTGGCCTCGCCCCGCGGCCGTGAGCTTGTAGAACTTCGCGTGGCGGTTGTTTTCGGAGAGGCCCCATTCGGCCTCGATCCATCCCTGGGCCTCGAGCCTGTGCAGGGCGGGGTAGAGCGTCCCCTCGCCGATCTGAAGCGCCGCGCCCGTCGCGTGCTCGATCCATTCGACAACGCCGTAGCCGTGCCGCGGTCCCCACGTGAGCGCCTTGAGGATCAGCAGGTCGAGCGTGCCGCGCATGAGACCAACATCGATATCTGCCATCATCTCCACCGTGCGGGTGATGGGAAAGAGGTTACGTTCCTTCCCATCGCCACGCAAGGGGAGCGATCTTTGTGCGGTGCTACACTGCCGGAACTACCAGATCTTCACCCGATCTTCCGGCGCCAGATACATCTTGTCGCCCGGCTTCACGTCGAACGTCGTCTCAAACACGTCGTTGTTCACGAGCGGCACGAACGCGCGGTAGTCGCCGGGCGAATGCGGATTCGTGAGGAGCTGCTGACGAAGGGCGTCGTCGCGCATCTTCCCGCGCCAGATCTGCGCGAAGCCGATGAAGAAGCGCTGATCGCCGGTGAGACCATCGATCACCGGCGCCTCCTTGCCGTTGAGCGAGATGCGATACGCGCGATACGCCTGCGCGAGCCCGCTCAGATCGCCGATGTTCTCGCCCATCGTCAGCTTGCCGTTGATGTGCAGATCGTCGATCGGATTGATCGCGTCGTACTGCGCGCCGAACTTCGCCGTGCGCGCCTCGTACGACTTCGCGTCGTCCGCGGTCCACCAGTCGCGCATGTTCCCTTCGCCGTCGGACTTGCGCCCCTGATCGTCGAAGCCGTGCCCGATCTCGTGACCGATCACCGCGCCGATCGCGCCGTAGTTCACCGCGTCGTCCGCGTTCACGTTGAAGAACGGTGGCTGCAGAATGCCGGCGGGGAAGGTGATGTCGTTCGCCGACGCATTGTACGACGCGTTCACCGTCGGTGCAGTCATCCCCCAGCGCGACTTGTCCACGGGCTTGCCGAGGCGGCTGGCCATGTCGGCGTACTCGAACTCGCGATAGCGAACCGCGTTGCCGAACAGGTCGTCGCGCTTGATGACGAGCGCCGAGTAGTCGCGCGGCTTGTCGGGCGCGCCAATCTTCACCTTGAATTGCGCGAGCTTGCTCTTCGCCTGCGCCTTCGTCTCGGCGCTCATCCACTGGAGGCTGTCGATCCCGACGTTGTAGGCGTTGATCAGATTCTTCACCAGCGCATCCATGCGCGCCTTTGCCTCGGGCTTGAAGTACTTCTCAACGTACAGCACGCCGGCCGCCTCGCCGAGCGTGGAGTTGGTGCCGTCGACGGCGCGCTTCCAGCGCACGGGAAGCTCCTGCGCGCCGGAGAGTGTTTTGCCGCGGAATTCGAAGTTCGCCTGCACGAACGCCGCGGGGAGCTCGTCCGCGAACTCGTCGAGCACCTTGAAGGTGAGATACTCGCGCCAGGTGGAGACCGGCGTCTTCGCGAAGATCGGATCGAGCGCCTTGATGTAGTCGGGCTGGCGCACGACGACTTCCGTCGCCTTCGCGAGTCCGGCCTGATCGAGGTAGCCGGTCCATTTGTACGACGGCGTCATCGCCGCGAGCTCGGCCACAGTCATCTTGTTGTAGGTGGCGTCGCGATCGCGATTGCGCGCGCGCGCCCACTGCGGCGTGGCGATCTCCGTCTCGAGCGCGAGAATGCGATTCGCGGCGCCTGCGGGATCGGGCTGCTTCGCGAGCGTCATCATCTGCGTGATGTACGCGACGTACGCCGCGCGCGTCGACACCATCTTCGGATCCTGCTTGAGATAGTAGTCGCGATCGGGCATGCCGAGGCCGGACTGCCCCACCTGCACGATGTTCTGCGTGGAGTGCTTCGCGTCGGCGCCGACTATTACCGACGCCGGGCTCTGCACGCCGAGGTGAGCGAAGTGCGCGAACGCGGCGGGGAGCTGCGAGCTCGTCTTGATCTCGGAAATGGAGTGTAGCACCGGCGCGAGCGGTGTGAGCCCGAGCTTCTCCACGCGAGCGCTGTCCATGTAGCTGGCGTACAGATCGCCGACTTTGCCGCGCGGAGTCGAGGCGGGAGCGTTCGCCTTGCTCGCACTTTCGAACAGCTCGTGCTCGGCGTTGCGACTGTTCTCGCGCAGCTCCTGGAACGCGCCCCAGCTCGACGCGTCGGCGGGGATCTCTGTTTTCTTGAGCCATCCGCCGTTCACGTAGCGGAAGAAGTCGTCCTGTGGGCGGACCGAGTGATCGAAGGTGGAGGTATCGATGCCGCTCGAGAGCGCTTGCTGCGCGCGCGCGGCGACCGCGGAGGCGCTCGCGAGCGTGGCGGCCAGGGCGAGTGATCGCATCACTGACGGAATTCGTTGATGCACGGCGAACCTGTGTTGAACGGGGAGTGTGACTCGAGAAAGGGGGAGCGAGCTCATGAGAGGCGCGCCAGGGCGCCGCCCGAATTATTTACGGACTGGACCGCGACTTCGCTGGGGGTGGGGGCAGGGCCGCGGGCTGGCCCACGGTGCCCGGACGCACTACGATAGCACTTCACCTCTTCAGGAGGAGCGCATGCCAACTTTTCTCTGGCGTGCCTCGTACACGGCCGAGGGTGCGAAAGGCTTGAAGAAGGATGGAGGTTCGAAGCGCCGGGAGGTCGTGCAGCAGATGGTCACGAAGGCAGGCGGCAAACTCCACGCATTCTACTTTGCCATCGGTGACGCGGACGTCTACGGCATCGCCGAGTTCCCGGACATCGCCACGGCGGTGGGGCTCAGCCTCGCGATCAACGCGAGCGGATCCGTGAACTTTCATTCGACGATGCTGCTCACACCAGAGGAGATGGACGCAGCAACGAAGAAGTCGATCGGATACAGCGCGCCAGGATCGTAGGCGACAGTTCGGCCGTCGAGCACCTCGGCTAAAGTGACAGCGATTCGCCTCCGGGCCCTCGCTCGTTCGACCAGCTCTGTCGCCGCTCGGAGACATCGCTCTCGGTAGCTCGCGCGGTGGCCGGGCGCGGTAGCGTCAGCGTGAACGTCGACCCTTCGCCAAGGCTGCTGCGCACCGTCAGGTCGCCGCCCATCGCGCGCGCGAGCTCCCGGCTGATTGCGAGTCCCAACCCAATTCCGCCATCCGTTCCAGTCAGCCGGTCGCTCAACTGCACGAATGGTTCGAAGATCGTCTCGAGCTTTTCGGGCGCCATCCCAATGCCCGTGTCCGTGACGCGAAAGATCACTCGCTCGCGTGACTCCTCTCCGTCAATGCGAACGTGCCCGTTCGCGGACGTGAACTTCATGCTGTTCGACAAAAGATTGACTAGAATCTGAATTACCTTTTCCCGGTCGGCCCGCGCGAGCATCGAGGTGCTGCAGAAGACGCCATCGAAGATCAATCCCTTCTGCTCGAACAGCGGTTCGAGCATC
>Ga0105249_10000343_pt1 | contig 46904 bp, 42 predicted proteins | sample KBSS44metaG_FD_81522 | JGI IMG/M metagenome (GOLD analysis project Ga0105249, IMG submission 81522) | Switchgrass rhizosphere microbial communities from Kellogg Biological Station, Michigan, USA - KBS S4-4 metaG | ecosystem: Host-associated > Plants > Roots > Rhizosphere > Soil | place...
AGAAGAACGTTTTTTGATTTATGAAAGAGGTTTACTGTTGATAGTTGTAGTGGTACGTTAGGAACAGGAATAGCTGGTATGGTACGAACAAGAATGGGTGGTACATTAATATAAGAATACGCAATAAAGTAAAGTTTTGAATATGATGATTTTTAGCTTCTTATAGGTAATTTGTGAATTGCTTTGTCGGTAAGTTAATGAGATCAAATAAATGGAATTGTACAGTATAATTTTTATCGAATTTTTCAGGATGAGCGGGAAAACAACTCTGGTTTACTTCAACTATTAAAACTTTGTAAGTTTTAATCCTATTGCCTATAAACTTTTGATTTATAGCGTCCTAAGCCGAATCGAGACCTTGTGGGTAAGTACTACACTCACGTTGTACGTAACTGGTAGCAATCTACTCTTTTCGATCCCTTACATCCTTGAGATAAATATTAACGAAATCGGCTCGGGATTATTTTCCTAAGATAGATTAATTTTTTTATTTTTTAGGAAAATTTTCCTTCAAAAGTCACTTAATAAAGAAAATTTTCCAAGAAAGTATATTTAATGATTTTTTATTGCATAAATTCAAAAAAAAATGCAAATTTAATTTATAAATTTGCATTTTAGTCACTCTATTTCAATTGGCACATGCTTTAATCTGCTGAGTTAAGACGCATCTTTTAGTGAAGGTGCTTTACTGTCACGCAAGATATCTTCTAAGCCTTTGGTATCCTGGTTTAAAAATGTGGTTAAACTCGCTTTTACCTGTTCAAGCGTACTGTGTTTGATTGCAAATACTTCTTTATTTTTCCGTGTCATCAAGCCAAATAATTCACGTTGTTGAAAAATCAATTTGATATTACTTTCTATCTTAAATTCAAAATCCTCACTTTTTGCATAAGCATTTAATGTAATTTTTAAAAATGCTTCTGACACTGAGTTCAACACTGTAAAAATAGCGTTTCGACCATCCAATTGTAATTGCAAAACGCGTTGACGGCGCCAACTGATGCTTTCAAATTTCGCCAATATTTCCGCAATGTCTAAATCACTCTCTTGTTCCATCTCACGCTCATCGGTGTGATTAGGATACTGAATTTGAATTTCAAACTTGTTCATGATTTTATAACGCATACCCTTAAAATCTATTTATAGTGTAACAACACTCTTTAAAATTAATAGCGAATCCAATCAAAAAATTATAAATTAATCATTGATTTTAAATTACAAATTTCAAAATTTATCACTATATTTAATTTTTATATGCACTAAGTTTATTTTATCTCTTGGTCAAACAATCAAGCCCGTTTATTCATTTTTTACAGATCAATAAGGAAGCTCAAGCTTCCTTATTTTTTATAGAAGAGCCAATACCTAATCGTTATGCCAAACGATGCTCTTGCAGCATTTTTTTATGCATCAATTGTCGATATTGTTCTGTCATCTCTTCGATTTGTCCATTTAGGAATAAGCTGAGCTGTTCTGAAACTTGAGCTTGGTTTAAGTTTTTATACACCACATCATATTTCTTTTTGCGCGTTAAAAATCCCAAAAATTCCTTGCTTTCAACAACCAGTTGGATATTGCTATCGATCTGAAAAACAGGGTCTGCTTTACTTGAGTGTGTATTTAACTGGATATGTAAATAAAGTTCTGTCTCCGTGTCCTGTACAGCAAAGGAAATATCAGAATTTTCAACTTGTCCCTGTGTCAGGAATAAACGGCGCCAATTAATCGCATAAAATTTTGCACGAATTTGCTCAATGTCCTCTGCCTCAAATGATACGATATCTTGTGCAGGCAAATTGATCTCGACCTCGAACTTTCTCATTGTTCTCACCTATCCATGTGATGTTTATATTATGAGCTATTAATAGCATTTATATCTTTGTTTTAAAACAAATATTTATGTTAAATCATTAAAATTTATTAATTTTTATCAAACACTCATCACAAAAAGCAGATTATTTATTGATGAAGTTTTTATTAATTTTTCTATTTTTATATCAAACAGTAAAAAGTATCAGCATACTTTTAATCCCCAAGGTATTTTTAAAACGATGAGTCAGCATAAGCTTTCATCGTGACTTCAAACAATTGACGTTTAAAATATACATTTCAATTGAAAAGGTATACGCTCTATCATTTTTAATATTATGCTGTTCCACCACATAAAGATGGAACAGCAAGTAAAATTGGTGATGGTTAAAGGCTATGAACTTCTTAACAACAGCAAACACATCCCTTAATTTTTTCACGAGGCCAATTCATCTTTGCTCGTTTAATTGCCAATTCACTTGTCGCAAAAAATCCCAGTAGATTTTGATTTTCCGCCTTAGGTAAATGCTCACAAGCTTTACTTGCATTATGTACTTCATATACACCATTGGCTTGCGCATTTACATTGATAATAAATTTGTCCATCATAAAAGTTTCCCCCAATACTCTTAAAAAGACCTTGAGATTAAATCCATAAAGATGATGCTTTTATTAATCCCATAATAAAAATATGCCTTTATGACACAAAAATCAATCTCTCTTTTAGCTATTCAAAAACATTTATAATTTCAAATTGTAAATAGAAAACAATGCCTTATTACAGATTTTAGTTTTACCAAAAATGATGAAGAATTATAAATTATGAAACCGCATATTTCCCTACTGGTCTAAATTTTAAGTGATGCAACATTAGAATATTTCGTGTGTTGCTTTTACGTTCTTATTTCTTTTTATTCCACAATTAATATTAATTTTCTTTTCTAATTGGGGTGAATCTATGTTTTGCGTAATAAACTCCATGACTTCAATTGCATACGGACTTAATTCTATACGTTTCCCTAAACCGATAAAGCTAAAAAATGAACTCAATGATTGAAAAATAGATCCCTTTTTATTATTTGAATCCTCTGATGATAGCTCTACAGCCAACGTTGAAAACACAAATCTTTTTGAAAGCCCATGAAATACAACTGTCCCATAACCATCTAATTCTATTAATATAATTTCATTCCACTTTATAACAAAATGGTTCTTTTTGTCCTTATATTGCACACCATCTTCATCAATTCGATAAGTCCCAATACTGGATTTATTCAAATACCAAGCACCTAGAAAAAAGAATACTGTCACAACAAGCTCAAAAATTAAAAAAAATGAATTATCTTGAATATATTCTATTAAGCTCATCCCCTCTCCATCTTGCCGATATGCCATAAACCCTATAAAAATAAGCATTAGACCCATTAAGGTAGCTGCAATACTTATACCTTTATATAAAGAAGTTGCTTGCGGAATATAGTATATTTTAGCCATATCTAATTATCTCTATTAACAACTATTTTTTCTAAAAAATAATTATATTAATCTGTTATAAAGTTTTCTCTTTTTTTCTTCATTATCCAACGCACTAAAATAATCATCAAGATAATACCAACAACCACCACCACTACAGGAGCGATAAGCGATAATACCGATACCACGATTGCCCCAATCCACTCGCCTGTAGACACCAAAGGATTGGCTATTCCGCCTGTCGTTGCAGTAGATACACCACGAACCGCAACCGTGCCCATTTGTACAGCTGTTGCTGTACCACCACCAACGATAATCGCAGCCGCCCAGCTTGCAAACTGTGACATTTCACCTGTACTGACCGCCATGGTGGTCAATGTTCCAGCCACCATCGCTGCTGGCGTGGCAATAGTATCTAAAGCATTGTCGACCCAAGGAATATAGTACGCGCCAATTTCACAAATAGTCGCGACAGCTAAACCAATACATACCGATGGTATCGCTAACCACTCAAAACCTTTCATTGGCTCAAACCAGCCCATCAAGGATGCAACACTCATCACCAATAACGGTACAAATACACGAAAACCACAGGCGGCACTTAATCCAATGCCAATACATAAACTCAGGATTGTTTCCATAATGATTTATCTGCCTTTTTCTCGTTATCTTTTGAACTATTATTAAATTAACAAAAAGCCCTATCACTGGATAGGGCTTTTGCTTAAAACAGGGAGTATCTGTTTTATCTGTGCGGCTTAGCAATCTTATTTTTAAATTGATTGCCAAGGCATTTGGTACACTGGGGTAAACGATCTGTACCAATTTCTAAGTAAGTGCGATGTCCGCATTGGACACAAAAATAGAAGCCTGTTCCGGGTTTTTCGCCAGCAGTAACCATTTTTGTTCTCCATAGGTTTTAGAAATGGTGAATAAAGTATAACCATATTTTGATGTATGTCTACTATCTATTTCCAAAAATGATGGTGTCATTTTTGCAAGAAATGACTTCAAGAGAGAATTTATCGTTTTTGAGAGCTACTGCTTAATCATTAAATAGCGCAAACCATTTAAAACTCTCCTCGTTCTTGAGGTGGTTCATCTACTCTTTCTTCTGCATAAAAGTCATCAGGCATTTGTGCCAATACTTTAAACAACCGATCTGCTGTGATTGATTCATCAGAATTTACCGTATCACTTTGCGTTTTTCGTAATAAAGACATTATATTCCCCAAATAAAAACCCCACTTAACAGTAGGGTCTTTTTACAACACTATCAATTACTTTTAATCCTTAATTAATCTTCTTTTTAAAAGAGAAGAACTCCCTCCTTTTTCAAAGGAGGGTTGGGGAGGATTTAAAGAATAGAATTCAATTAAGCCACTTGCCCTTCCAAGAAATCCTGTGCAAAGCGTTGTAATACCCCACCCGCTTCATACACATGCACTTCTTCTTCAGTATCCAAACGACAAGTTACAGGAACTTCAATCACTTCATTCTTACCATCAACCGTGGCACGTTCAATCACCAAGGTTAAGTCTGTACGTGGTGCAATATTACCAATCACGCTATACAGCTCAGTACCATCAAGCTTTAAGGTTTTACGGTCAGTACCCGCTTTAAACTCAAGTGGTAAAACACCCATACCAACAAGGTTAGTACGGTGGATACGCTCAAAGCCTTCTGCCACAATCGCTTCAACCCCAGCAAGACGAACACCTTTCGCAGCCCAGTCACGGCTAGAGCCTTGACCATAATCCTTACCAGCAATGATGATTAGTGGTTGCTTACGATTCATATAAATCTCAATCGCTTCCCACATACGCATCACTTCGCCTTCTGGCTCAACACGCGCTTTAGAACCTTGTTTGATGGTACCGTCTGAACGAACCACCATTTCATTAAACAGTTTTGGATTGGCAAAAGTTGCACGTTGCGCGGTCAAATGGTCACCACGATGCGTTGCATACGAGTTAAAGTCTTCTTCAGGAACACCCATTTTATGCAGATATTCGCCTGCTGCCGAATCCATCATAATTGCATTCGATGGTGATAAATGATCCGTGGTAATGTTGTCAGGTAAGATCGCAAGTGGACGCATATTTGACAATGTCCTTGGTGCAGTCAAAGCCCCTTCCCAATACGGTGGACGGCGGATATAAGTACTTTGCGGGCGCCAATCGTATAATGGGCTTTCTGATTTTTCCGTCACACCCAAATCAAACATCGGGATATATACTTTACGGAACTGTTCAGGTTTTACAGATTGTTTAACCAACGCATCAATTTCAGCATCCGATGGCCAAACATCTTTTAGATAAACTGGATTACCGTCTTTGTCATTGCCCAATGAATCCGTTTCAATATCAAAACGAATTGTGCCCGCAATTGCATAAGCCACCACCAATGGCGGTGAAGCCAAAAATGCTTGTTTTGCATAAGGATGGATACGACCATCAAAGTTACGGTTACCTGAAAGTACCGCAGTGGCATACAAATCACGGTCAATTATTTCTTGCTGAATCTTTGGATCTAAAGCACCAGACATACCGTTACACGTCGTACATGCATAAGCCACAATACCAAAACCAAGCTTTTCTAAATCTTCGAGTACGCCAGCTTCTTCAAGGTAAAGTGCAGCAGCCTTAGAACCTGGTGCAAATGATGATTTCACCCAAGGTTTACGTACTAAGCCCAATTCATTTGCTTTACGTGCCAACAACCCCGCGGCAACTGTATTACGAGGGTTAGAGGTATTGGTACAAGAGGTAATCGCAGCAATAATGATTGCACCATCAGGCATTAAACCATCAGTACGGTTTTCAACTACACCTGCAATGCCTTTCTCTTTTAAATCTGCTGTTGATACACGTGCATGTGGGTTTGATGGACCTGCAATATTACGTGTTACCGTTGAAAGATCGAAACGAAGTACCCGAGGGTATTCTGCTTTTTGCATATCTGATGCCCAAAGACCAATTTCTTTGGCATAACTTTCTACCAATTTGATTTGGTCTGATTCACGACCAGTCAAGGTTAAATAATCAATGGTGTTCTGGTCGATATAGAACATTGCCGCAGTTGCGCCATATTCTGGAGTCATATTGGAAATCGTTGCGCGATCACCCACAGACATACTGTCCGCGCCTTCACCAAAGAATTCTAAATATGCACCCACTACACGTTCTTTACGCAAGAATTCTGTCAGCGCTAAAACGATATCTGTTGCCGTGATACCAGCTTTACGCTGTCCCACCAATTCCACACCGATTATGTCTGGAAGACGCATCCAAGATGCACGACCCAGCATGACATTTTCAGCTTCCAAACCACCAACACCAATAGAAATTACACCCAATGCATCTGTATGTGGCGTATGTGAATCGGTACCGACACAAGTATCTGGAAATGCAACACCTTCACGATTTTGAATCACTGGAGACATTTTCTCCAAGTTGATTTGGTGCATGATGCCGTTGCCTGCTGGGATCACATCAACATTTTCAAATGCTGTTTTGGTCCATTCAATAAAGTGAAAACGATCTTCATTACGACGGTCTTCTACTGCACGGTTTTTTTCAAATGCATCTGGGTCAAAGCCACCGTATTCCACTGCTAGAGAGTGGTCAACGATCAACTGCGTTGGTACAACAGGATTAACTTTAGCAGGGTCACCGCCTTGGTCTGCAATCGCATCACGCAAACCTGCAAGGTCGACTAATGCTGTTTGTCCTAGGATGTCGTGACATACCACACGTGCTGGATACCAAGGGAAATCATGGTCTTGTTTACGGTTAATCAGTTCTTTTAAAGACTGTTCGAGAATGGCTGGATCACAACGGCGTACCAGCTGTTCAGCCAATACTTTTGATGTGTATGGAAGTTTTGCATATGCGCCTTGCTGGATATCTTCTACGGCTTGACGCACATCGAAGTATTCGAGCTGGGTACCTTGCAGTGGTTTACGATAGTTGTTATTCATTAGTTTTGTGCCTCTTGCATCATTTTGTACTGCGTGTCTAATGATTGGCATAGTACACTGTCGAAAACCCATTTCCCAAATCGTTTATATTTCATAAGCTTAGATATAAAAACAGGGGTTTTAGAAATATTTAGTAACAACTTCATTAAAATATTTGCACTAAATCTGCTTTTTTTTGAAAAATAGCGGAAAATAAGATTAATTCTTTAGTATTAGATTTAAGATAAGCGAGCAATTCATGAGCGATCTAGCTTTCTCCTCATTTACCTTGATTGGTGTTGATGCAATCAAATTTCTACAAGGTCAAGTGACTGTAAACGTTGAAGCTTTGGCTGAAAATATCACCCAATACACTGCGATTTGTGATCTTAAAGGCCGTATCCATTTTGGCTTATGGCTTAAAAAAAATAATCCTGAACATTTAGAGATTGTTACGACTCAAGATCAAGCCGAAGAATTTGCCAAACATATTAAAAAATACGGCGCTTTTTCTAAAATGAAGCTTGAAGAAACTGGACGAGTTTTTCCAACATTGAACGGCTCAACGACAGATTTTTCAACGACACAAACCGATATTTCAGTCTGGGAAATTGCTGCAATTCAAACTGGTCAGGCTTATATAAATCAAGCAATTGAACATGTATTTCAACCACAAGAATTACGCTTACACCAACGTGAAGGAATCAATTATGACAAAGGCTGTTACCTTGGTCAGGAAGTGATTGCACGCCTCTGGTTTAAGGCAAAACCAAAAGCATGGTTACATGTCATTCAAGGTACAGGTCCTGCCCCTGCTCAAGCTGAACAATTGAATAAAGGTGTTCAAGTAGTAAACAGTGCAGCATTTGAAAATGGTTATATTGCGCTTGTGGTTGCCCGTCCTGATGCTTTAGAAGAGTTAGATGTGACTGTTTTAGCATTACCTGAAAGCTTAAGTGGTGATGTGGCGAGACCGCAATAATTTCTCAAAATTGTCTACAATAATAAACCTACAACCTTGTAGGTTTATTTAGAGAATTAAATGATTAAGTCAATTACAACAAATTTAACAATAACAATTTTTTAGCTTCATTTTCATAGATGAATACTTTCTGATCTAGTACTGCTTCCAAAGATTTATCGACAATTTATATTTTTACTTTCACCTGAATTTTGTATCCTCAGCCATGCTCTTTTTACTAACTCCTAAATTTTTAGAAAAGTTGAAAATTTAGGAAGATGCTTTTTGCCGAACATAATAAATCACACCACTCTTATCATCAGAGAAATAAAATGAATTTTCATCTACACGATAAATATCACAAGGGCGACCATAGACATTTTTGCCCACTAAGAAACCATCCATAAACGTCTGTAGTTTTTGCCCTTTACGCATAATCACAATTTTATAGCCATGACCAATTGTGGCATCGGTAGAACCATGTAAAGCAACTAAAAAAGAATTTTTGATGGTGTCGTCTGTATTGGGATGATCAAAATAGTCAAAACCAAGTGCAGATGAATGCGCAGGGAAATAGGCATAAGGAGGCAATACATTTTTGCAACCTGACGGACGATTAAATTTTGGATCTGCCAAAATTTTACCATTCGACGAATAACATGAAGCCCAACCATAATCTGCATCACGTTTGAGTGCATAAAAAGTTTCATCAGGCTTATTTTTACCCAAATGATCCACACCTTGATTGGTGGCAAATAAAAAATTACCAACCCATTTCAAACCGACTGCGTTGCGTAAACCTGTATCAAAAATCTTTTGTTGCGAACCATCGGGATTCATTTCTAATACTGTTGCCCGAACTTTTTCTTTCTCGGTACAAGCATTGCAACTTGAGCCGACAGAAACGTAAATTTTCCCGTTCCCACCCACAGCAATTGTTCGCGTTAGATGCCAACCACCATATTTATAACTTAAACCATAGTCAGGAAAAGTCACTAAAACTTCGGCTTTATCGGTTGGTTTAATTCCACCTTTGGTAAATTTTCTTCGGGTCAGTTGATTGGTTTCTGCTAAATACAACCAATCTTGCCCGGAAGAATCTGTATAAAATTGAACTGAATTAGGGTTCTTCAACCCCGTCATATAAGGAATAATTTTGCCAAACTTTCCCGTTTCAGGATTCCATTCATCCAAAATATAAACAATGCCTTTTTTATTATCAGTCAAATCGTGCATATCTGTTACAAACATTCTACCATCGGGAGCTTTGCTAAAAAAACGAACTCGCTTTAAGCCCTCAGCAGCTGGAATAATTTCGTAATTTGCGGGAAGATTTAAAGAAAAGCGCTTCCCATTTTTTAAGTTTACCTGATGAGGCACAAGATTTGGCTATTGGGCTAAAATCCCCATTGAACAAACTAAACTTATGAATAAGATTGACAGTACTTTCATCATAGATACGTCTCGATTAATCTTAGGAAAATCAGCCTTCTTTTTTTATATTATATAACTTGAACTATGAGTATATAGTCAAATAATTTTGCTAGAAAAATACAAAGACCATCAAGATACAAACCATTGTTTTATATTGTTTTTAGCCAAACGCCGAAAGTATTGTTGTAGGGGATTAATGCATTCACTCTCATTCTACGGCACACAGTGCATCAAAAAACCAAACTTAAAAAAAAATAAACAATGACAACATAAAAAGTTATTACTTTAGAAAGCCCTAACCACCATCAATACATCGGTAGAGGGCTCATCCAAGTGCTTAAAGTATTTTTATAGCCCAATTGAACAGTTCACTAATTTTCAAGGAGTATCAAAACCCATGAAATAATTTATTCATGTCTTTACACAAATAATCTTTAAAGTGAAATGCCCGTGCATGTTTTGCATCAAACTTGGCCGTTTGACCATCTTTTTCAAAAATATAAACACGGTCATCCTTACTGATAAGAAACTCACCACCCAGTTTGATCAACAAGGCATCTATCTTATCTTCATCAGCAATACTGTCATCTTGGCTGACTTTGTCATAATTACGTCTAATGCCTTTAATAAACATCGTCTACTCACACGTTCTATTTAGCCAGAATTATACCCTTTTCATTGCCTTTAAAATGGCCCTAAATAAACATTATCAAAATCATTCGGCTTGTTTACCCCGATAAATACTTATAAAATAGCCCAATCATGTGTTATCGCGGCTGCTGAACCCGATCAACTCATGAGTTTTATCTATGGACATTACACAACAATATTTTGAAAATGAATTAAACCGCAATCGCGCTTGGAGACGTAAGGTAAATTATTTACACCGTGGTCGAGATTGCAGAAATACTTCAACCCTTTGGAAACCAGAAAAAGACTGGAAATTACTTTGGAACAGATCGTTAAAAAGATCTCGCTCTAAACAATTAAGAATTGAATATCCACGTATTTCTTCTGCCAAAAGACGAAAACAAGCACAATATGATTTTTGGAAGACTGCTGATTGAACACCCTTTTTATTTGTAGTCGTAACCAATGGCGTAGTCCCACTGCCGAGCGTGTCTTTGCAGTGGGCTATGGCATTTCCACACGCTCCGCAGGAACAAGTAAACACGCCAAACATCGTATTTCTGTCAAAGATATTGCTTGGGCAGATATGATTTTTGTCATGGAGCAAAAACATAAACAAAATATCAAAGAGAAATTCCCTAACCAGTTACAGCATAAAAAAGTCATGGTATTGGATATTCCAGACGATTATCACTATATGGATGAAGAATTAATTGAAATTTTAACAGAGTCCATGCAACCCTATTTGCCTTAAATGATAAAGACCTTGTCATCAATCAACACGAACAATTCATCACTAAAATGATGACAAAATAACCTTAAATTGCCATAGCTCAATCCAATCAATATTTAACAATAAAATAAATGATGCAGAATCCACTAAAAGTATTTTCTATCCTTAAAACCTTTACGCTTATCTTGGTGATATGCGCGTTTCTATTCAGCTTTAGTCTTATATTTAGATTTTCTGACTCAAATTCAGATGAGATTCCTTTTACGGCGACTACAGAAAAACTTGGGATATTTGAAAAATATAACAACCAAATCTATGCCGCTGTACCCAGCAATGGTCATTATTTGATCCCAGAAGCAGATGTTCAAAGTTTTTATTTTCCCAATGATGATTACCAATACCGACAACTAGGTGCAGATAAACTGCATGTCTATTGTGGCAATATCATTCTAAAAGGTGTGCAACCTCAACAGGTGAAAACTATTGGGGATGGTTATTTTACTGCTGGAAAAGACACTTGGTATTGCTCCCCCTCCACCGAACGAAATAAGGATTTAAGTGCGCTTCGAGAAGTGTGGCAAATCATGCAACAAAATTTTGCCCTAGGTTCAAAACCACAAAGTTATCTCTACCCCTATTTTAAACTTGGATCAGGCAATCTGCCTTATCGTGTCAATTCCGAAAATGATACGGCAAGTAATGGGACATTCACCTATTTTCAAGGGAAATTACTTTCAGGAGCCAATCCAGACCAACTCAAACTTGTCTTAGGTGAACGTAACTATGCCTATCGAGCGGATGGAAAAAACGTCTATTACAACAACACCCTGCTCGATTTAAAAGACAATGGAAAGCTTTATAGTATTGAAATAGACGGTTTAAATAACCAATATTATTTGCTCAATCCTGTCGATGGTATGGTCTATGTCAACGAATTTGCCTTTGATCCGCAATACGCGCCTTATCATCTCTTAAGCGAACATGGCGATCACATTAACCATGCTTTGTTTTATAACGACACAGGGATTTATTATTTTGATCTGAATAAGAAAAAAATGCGTCGCGTAGGTGATAGTCCATTTTTAGGCAAAGCATTTAAAGAAATCGCACCACTGATTTTTTCTGATGGCACGCAGCTTCTCTATCTACAAGCCAGTGAATATCGCAGCAATAAAGGATCAGCCTCTTCCAAATCCACCCATATTCTAAAATTAGCTGAACAACTTCATTCCTCATGGCAAAAACTTGGGGATGTAAATTACAACTATGGCAGTGTATGGAAAAATGGCAATGCGTTTTACTATTTTGATCAGTTAGGAAATAGCCAACTGGTTAAGGCCACGATTTATCATATTCGCGATCCACAAACGATTCAAAATTTACTGAGAACGCAACCACGCACTGACGATATTCGACAATGGATTGATGAGCAAAAGATGGTTGAAGCCAAACACACAGAATTGCTTAAAGTAGAGACAACTAACCGCTCAGACAAATATTGGGGCTTGTTTGTTCCGATCATTTTCGTAGCATTTTTGAGTATGCTGATGTGGATATTTAAACGGTTTAATTTAAGTTTCCCCCATTTTATATACGCAATCATAAACTGATCGTCAGTAATTTGATGATGACCTCTTACCCTTTAGATCAGGTCACATGCGTTGAATTTAGTACCCATAGGACAACAGCAAATGGCGGTTATATTGGGCACTTTCAAATTTTACAGCGCAATGGAAAACGTAGCAGAATCTTTAATTTTAGTACGCAATTACGCTTACGGAGTGACTCACAAGTAGAATTAAATCAATATATCCAACAACTCAGAAATGAGTTAACACGCCATGGTATCCAGAATACAATACGAAATTAAGAGTGGTATCAACTGAATATCACATTCGCAATTACATGATCTCAATATATTTTTGATCATTATTGAGTGCACAATATCCACATTATTATTTTGAGCTTTAACATGAAAATCTGGTTATCTCTTCTGACTTTGGGTCTTTTTACCTTTTCTTCTGCACATGCAGATATTCAAACTTTGCAGCAAAACTTAAAAACCAAATATCCTGAGATTCAGGTGAAATCGGTACAAAACTCACCAATTAAAGATGTTTATGAAGTCTATATGGGTGGGCGTATTGTTTATACCAATGAAGAAGCAAAATATTTCTTTGTCGGCAATTTAATTGATCTTAAAGAACAAAAAAATCTGACCGAAGAACGTATGCAAGCGCTAAAAAGTATTGATGTAAAATCATTACCTTTGAAACAAGCCATTAAGCATGTCAAAGGTAAAGGTGAACGTGTAATCTACGTATTTAGTGATCCTGACTGTCCATATTGCCAACATCTTGAAAAAGAATTAAAAAATATCGACAACTTAACCGTTTACTTATTTTTATACCCAATTACCCGTTTACATCCAAATGCTGAAAGTATTTCACAGCAAATCTGGTGCTCTAAAAACCAGTACCAAGCGTGGGAAGACTATTTAATTGATAAGAAACAACCGACTTCAAACAAGTCATGTACGAACCCAATTGAGAAAAATATTGCTTTAGCAAAATCACTTGAAGTCGATGGTACACCGACATTCTTCTTACAAGATGGCACTCGTATTTCAGGCGCACGTGAAGCAGGTGAAATTGAATTACTCCTCAAAGCAGTAAAATAACAGCCCACAGCCTAGAGAATAAAAAATTTCTCTAGGCTTTAATGTTGTTAAAATATCCTTAATTCTTTCTTATTTATAAATAAATTAAAATTTAAATACACTAACTTATACAATAGGCATGTTTACATTTATAATTTTCAAATTATGATAAAAACGTCCTCAACAATGTTCTCACACCATAAATGGAATTATGTTGAAATTAAAACAAGGTATATCGTCAAAATGAAAAAGATTCTATTCGCTACACTACTCAGCTTTTCATGTATTTCTGCATTTGCAGCAGATACAGCTAAAAGTAACGTTGACCCTGCATTTGTCAAAGCACAAGAGCTGATTCAAGCAAAAAACTATCCTGCGGCGTATCAAGAACTTGAACGTCTTGCAAAAGCTGGCAATGCGCAAGCCTTATATAACTTAGGTTATTTAACCCAAACGGGACAAGGCACAACCAAAGACGATAAGAAAGCTTTGAAATATTATCAAGATGCTTCAGCAAAAGGCTATCCTGTTGCAAGTTATGTCTTGGCGCAAAGCTATGCGGTAGGTCAATTGGGCTTAGCCAAAGACGAAAAGAAAGTTCGTGAATACTTAGAAAAGTCCTCTGCTCAAGGATTTGATGATGCTACAGTGGAACTTGCTGTTTTATTATTTGCTGAAGGTACACCCGCATCTGACAAGCTTGGCTTACAAAAACTTGATCCTTTAGTCAAAAAAGATTTTGCACCTGCAATTCATGCGAAAGCGCTGTATGACATCACTGATGGTTTAAAGAAGAAGAATGCAGCAGCAGTTAATCAAGGTTTAAAATCAATCCAAGATTTAGCTAAAAAGGGATATATCCCAGCATTAATGGCTGTCGGAAATATGCTGACCAATGGCAATATCATTGATCAAAATCTACCAGAAGCACAAAAGATTTTCTCAGAACTTGCTAAAAATAATGTGCCTAAGGCAAAAGAGTCTTTGGATGTTGTAAACAAACTGATTGCTGAAAAAGGCAAAACACCTGCTCCAGCAGCACCAGCAAAAAAATAAGCAGCTCTTAAAAAAATACTCTCGCAAGAGAGTATTTTTTTTACCACCAAACACCAATCAAAACACTCACCACAATAAAACTCAGTAAAGTACTAATCATCAATGGTGTCAATGCTTTTTCATTTAAACCATAGACTTGCCCAAAAATTCCAAATATAGAAGGCATAGGCAAAGCGGCAATCAAGGTACCTGCATAAATCATCTTTTGATCCAAATCGGTTAAATGAGTCAAGCCTAAATAAACCAATATCGGCATACAGATATTTTTAGAAACCACCAAATAAATAGTTTGCAGATTAAGTGATTGAATTGTAATCCCAACCATCCCACCACCAATAATAAATAACGCTAAAGGTGAGGCAGTCTGACCTAACAAGGCAAATACTTGGTCTAATACATGTGGAATTTGAATTTCGAAGATCGCACAGCTCATGCCAATCATCACTGACAAGAACAATGGGTTTTTTAATAAAGTCAGAAATGTTGTTTTTAAAATAGCGGCTAAATTGGCTTGTCTTTGTCGCCCTATTTCTGCCAAGGTTAACATCAGAGGTACAAGAAATACGCTTTCAATGATCACAATCAGTGAAATATAAATCATGGCTTCACTACCCATCAGCAAAGTCAAAATTGCTGCGCCCAGTAACCCGGTATTGGACATTGATGCGCCAAGTGAAAATACAGAAGCATGGGTAAAATGGTTGTTAAAAAGCTTTTGCCCTAAAATAAAGGCCAAAATAAATAGACTAAAAGTGACGCCTGCATAAACAAAGAAATAAGCAGGATACCAAATCTCATGTAAATCTTTTGCAGCCAGTGCATGAAGTAATAAAGCAGGCAATGCAATTTTGATTACAAAAGCACCAATTGCAGTAATTTGCTCTTTAGAGATCAATTGGATTTTGACAGATATAAAACCCAAAAATAGCAGGAAAAATACTGGAAAAATTACCGAAAAAATCATTCAAGCCGTTCCTTTTCCAGATCATACAAATAAAGATATATCCTAGAATATATCTTTATTCAGTTTAAATACGTTTAAAGAATAATGAGTGAATCAAAACTGTTATGCCATCAATATGCTGAGAACAAATCTTTGATTCCATGCGGCTGACAACGTAAATATTGTGGTGCAATCGAGATTTTCGCATCCAATTTTGCTGCAGCATGCCAAGGCCAGCGTGGGTCATATAAAATCGCTCTTGCCAATGCAATTGCATCTGCTTCGCCTTGTTGAAGGACCTGTTCAGCTTGCTCAGCTTCGGTAATTAAGCCCACTGCAATTACAGGAATATTCACCTGTTTTTTAATCGCATTTGCAAAAGGCACTTGGTAATTTGCACCCACTTTAATATCTTGTTGAATATGTAATCCCGCAGAGGATACATGGATATAAACAGCACCAAGTTGCGCTAAAGCTTTTGATAAGCCAATACTTGATTCAACATTCCAGCTATTTTCTGCATCCATCCAGTCAGTTGCAGAAATACGTACACCTACTGGGTAGTCAGTTGGTACAACTGCTCGAATGGCTTGAAAAACTTCTAGTGTAAAACGAATACGATTTTCAAAACTTCCACCATATTCATCAGTTCGGTGATTAGATAACGGCGACATAAATTGATGCAGTAAATACCCATGCGCTGCATGAATTTCAATCAGTGAAAAACCAGCGTCTACAGCACGAATCGCCGCTTGCGCAAAGTCTTGAATAATTATTTTAATTTCATCAATGGTTAATTCATGCGGGGCAATATCATTCGGGCTAAAAGCAATATCACTGGCTGATACAGTTTGCCATCCATGTTCATGATCTGGCGCAATCTGACCTTTCCCCTGCTTCACCAACCAAGGCTTTTCAGTCGAAGCTTTACGACCTGCATGCGCAAGCTGAATCGCAAAAGGTGTTGGAGCAATGCTTTTTACCTTATTGAGTAAAGCTTTGATTTGATCTCGTTGTGTATCATTCCAAAGTCCCACATCGGCATAACTGATCCGCCCTTCGGCTTGAACCGCTGTTGCTTCGATAATACATAAGCTCGCACCTGACAAAGCGTAACTTGCCCATTGCTGTTCATGCCAATAGGTCACTTCACCCTGATCTGTTGCCGAATATTGACACATTGGCGCAATAATAATTTTATTGCTGAGGGAGAGTGAACCAAATTGAATAGATCCAAATAACTTTGGTTGAGCAGACATAAATTATTTTCCCAATGAATTAGAACTGTTTGGTGACACTGAGTCCTGCACTCCAGTTAATACCATCAGCAGGTTCAAAGAATCGACTATTACCATCATTCACAATGACTGAACCGACATAATTCTTATCGAATAAATTATCGACTCGAGCAAAACTACGCACTTTCCAATCGTTGTTTTTCCAGATATAACCGACATTCATACTGGTTACTGTATAACTTGGTGCAGTATCTGTATTGAGATCGTCTACATAGATTTTATCCATATATCGAACATCGACACCTGCATTAAAGCCCTGCTCAGGCAACCAGCCGAAAGATACAAAGGCTTGGTTTTTTGCAATTCCGGGAATGTAATTGCCACTTTGGATAACTTTTTTAGGATCTGTGTTGGGAATGTCTGCATCAAATGTTGCATCAAGGAAACTATAACTGGCTTGAGCCGTTAAATTTTTCCACAACTTTTTATTCCAAGACAGCTCTACTCCTTGGCGTAGTGTTTTATCTGCATTTTGATAGGTTGCACGTCCATTGAGTGTTCCCGCAGAAACGATGTCATCTTGAGTATTACTTTGGAAAACTGCGGCGGTAAAATTACCTAGACGATTTTGTGCTTTTAAACCAAGTTCATAGTTATCACTGGTTGAAGGTTTAAGCGCAAAGTTAATCCCTGCCGTTCCTTCTGTTGGATAGGCCATTTCGGTAAAGGTTGGTGTTTCAAAGCCTTTGGCATAACTGATATAAGTACTAAGGTCTGGAATAACTTCCCAAGTAACGGCAGCTGATGGGAGCAGTTTTTGATAATCGGTTTGACCACTGTCATCGCCATTCAAACCAATGATGTAGTGATCTTTCGACTCATAATGAACATTGCTATAACGCAATCCTGTATCTAGACGTACAGTCGGCAAAAATTGCCAAGCTGCCTGTAAATATGGATCTAAATTCCATAAAGTATTTCGTTCATCACGGCGTAAGTTGCCTTTTACCCCATATTCGCCCTTGGCATTAAAATTCTCATACCCTTGACGATCTTCATTCATCGCATCATAAGCCAAGCCAGCACTGATCCGTGTATTCGGTAATAAGTCTTTGCCAGTCCAACGTAAATCAGCACCATAAAAATCTCGTTCGAAATCAATCACTCCACCTGCATGGCGTGGATTCTTTTGAGCAGAACTTGGAATAGACTGGTATTGAGTCACTTCACGATGACCAATATAAGCCATACTATAAAGCTCTTGTTGATCATTCAGGGGCTTAGTCCAATTGATACCTGTCTGTGTTTGGTTAATATCTTTACGAACATCATAGATATTTTTACTGTCATTGACCTGTTTAGGATTTTGCTTCCATTGCTCACGAGTCAAACCTTGTGGATCATCAGCGGAAATATCTACATGATTGATCAGCCAATTGATCTTAGAACCATCATCTAAGTCCCACGTGAGTTTGGCATTGCTCAACACTTTTCTTGCGGCACTGTGGTCACGATAACCATCGGTATCAAAATAAGAAGAACTGATCACATAGCTCGGTTCATTGGTTTTATCTGCACCACCTTGTAAGGTAATGTCAGCGCGGCCTTTATTATTACTGCCACCTGAATATCCTAACTCGACCGAATCACGCCCTGTTCCTTCTTTGGTTGTGGTGAGAATAGTCCCCCCAGAGGAGTTTCCATACAGTGATGAAAAGGGCCCACCAAGCACTTCAATATGATCTAAGCTCGTTAAATCAATATTTGAAGTTTGGCCTTGTCCGTCTGGCATCGTCGCAGGAATCCCATCGACATAAAGACGAATCCCACGGACCCCAAAAGTTGAGCGTGCGCCAAATCCGCGCATAGACAGTTGTAAGTCTTGGGCATAATTTTCACGATTATTGAGCTGTAAACCCGGAATTCCTTTGAGTGTTTCAGTGAGGTTTACCCCAATATTATTTTGACTTTGTTGTTGATCGACTCTATATACCGATGCTGGGGTGTTTAATATGCTGGTATCTGAACGTGTTGCTTCAATTTTGATGGTTGGAAGTTGCTGAGTAGAGTCTTGCTGAATGGAATCTTGAGATTCCACTTCAGCATATAAGCTCTGTGTGATACATACCGTTAAGCAAAGTAGTGTTGTATTAATTTTTAGATGTTTCACTCTTTGCATAAAGGTGTCCTCGGGTGGTATTAAAAAATAATTTTAGACCCCAAGCCAACGACAAACGCATTGTCCACCTGATTGGTTGCACCAGGATGTACCACATACTGCACTAAAGGACGAAGCATGAACCATTTGGCAGGGTAATATGAGTAATTCAACTCAACATTATACTCTGCATCTTAATTCAACTGTCTTAAATTTGTTCCTAAGCGACCACTATTCACATAATTAGTATACCGATCATTCAAATGTACCCGATTTACCGCCAAACCAAGAATATCGTTTGGTTGAGCATCAAACAGACCATAGTATTTTAGGCCAAGTTGCTGTGAATCATTTACGGCTGTCGTCGTACGATCATGAATGGTGAAATTACCAAAACTGTGTAAACCACGTTTCCCCTCTCCAGTTGAAGTCAATTGCTGTTCAAATGCAATCCAACCGCCATATGTGCGATCTTCAGCCTTAGTTCCTGCTTTATAAGCAACATCGTACTGATTTTTAGCCTCATCAGCAGTATTGTAAAGCGTACCAATACGATAACTGCCTGGTAAATTATTCACACCCTGCTTAGGTGACCACACCACTTCAGAAAGAATATTTACACCATCAGCATGCTTTGTATCCAGATTCCAGCCCTGTCGCTCTAAAGCATTATCAGGGTTGTATTCAAACACCCCCACTTGTGCAAATAATTCAGGATTGATGTGGTATTTTAAACGTGCGCCCCATTGTGAGACTGGTGTGTTATACCAAAGCTTGCCTTGCCATTTCCCCATCTGTGCTGCACAAAATGCATTGCCTTGGAAATCACAAGCCATGGTATTGAATTCAGTACCTAAACCCATACGACCTAAACGCAAGCTTAGTCCTTGATCCTTAAAATTCTTTTCTATATATAATTCGCTGAGACGGCTCCCTGAATTACCACGTCCCCAATTGGCTTGCGAATTTGCCCATTGTGGTGCATCTGGTGCTTGAATACCTCTGAGTGAAGTACTTTCACCTTGACGTGCTGTAACTAAAGCACGAATAGTCACATCATTCCAACCCGCCAGTTTCCCCATATCTAAGGTTGTACCCAGTCCGAATTGTGTTGCAAATGTTGGCGCTTGGTGCGCATCATAACCACCATCAGCGAGATATAAACTGTCCATGGCAATGGTGCCATCAAATTTGATTCCCTTTTCTGCAAGTTCAGTCCGACTCCCATTCCAATCACCCGTCATGGTTGAACCGTGTAAATTAAACGCATCTTCAGCTGATGCAAAAGACATCATGCTACATGCAGAGATTGCCAATAAAGGATAAGCAATTTTTTTCATGGGAAAGCCTAATCAGGAACAAAACGAATAAAGATAAATCAGTCAACTCTCAATCACTTTAACCGTCTAAATTTAATAGAAAGTTCCAGCTTTAAAATGACTATTTTTCCTAAAATATCGAGATAAAAAGAATTATTTCAGTAAATAATTCACTAGAAATTTACACATTTTTTTACATATAACTATCAGATATTTTTTATCAATTGGAAAACTTTATTTTATTAATGAACTTTATTTTAGATAACAATCACTTAAAAACAATAATTCAATCTTATTCAACGATCATATCCATATTTTTAACCTAAAGTCGTAGGCTCAACGCAACCGCCCTTTAACGCAATGCAATTCTTGCATACAATATTCAGTCCTCACACCAATGTGACAAGTGCATGCCTGAATTACCTGAAGTTGAAACAACAAAAACCAGTTTACTCCCCCTGATCGACCAGAAAGTTCTTCATGTTCAAGTGCGTGAGTCACGGTTACGCTGGCCTATACCCGAAGATATTCAACAACTTCAAGGTCAAAAACTCGTTCACTTAACACGTCGTTCAAAATATATTTTGGCAGAGTTTGAAACCCATAGCATGTTATGGCATTTGGGTATGTCGGGTAGTTTTAGAATCTGTGATGACCATGAAGCGCTTAGAAAGCATGACCATCTGATCATTCAGTTTGAAGACACACAGCTGCGCTATCATGACCCTCGACGTTTTGGTTGTATCATTTGGCTGAATGAGGAAAGCCAAACAAAATTGATTGATACTTTAGGGCCTGAACCATTGAGTGATGAATTTCATGCCGAATATTTAGCAGAAAAGTTTAAAAATAAAAATGTCGGCACAAAAGTTGCAATCATGGATAATCATATTGTTGTGGGTGTAGGCAATATTTATGCAACCGAAAGCTTATTTAATTTAGGGATTCACCCTGCACAGCCTGCTTCGAGTTTGACGAAAGCGCAAATTCAAAAATTGGTCATCGAAATTAAACGAATTTTAAAGCAAGCGATTGATTTGGGTGGTTCAACCTTAAAAGACTATAGCAACGCCATGGGTGAGAATGGCTACTTTCAGCAGACCTTATTGGCTTATGGTCGTGCGGGTGAGATGTGTATTAACTGTGAAACCACTTTAGAAAATCTAAAGTTAGGACAAAGAGCCAGTGTGTTTTGCCCACAATGCCAGCCATTAAAGATCTCGAAGAGCATCCCACAAAAACCACGAGGAAAAAGTAAATGAAAACTGCAATCGTTCGACATATTCTCGTCAAAGATAAGGACTTGGCAGAACAACTTAAGAAGAAGATTCATGATGGTGCTGATTTTGCCAAAGTGGCCAAACAGCATTCCACATGTAATTCGGCAAAACGTGGTGGTGAACTGGGTGAAGTAAAAAAAGGACAACTTGTTCCTGTGATTGATAAACTGGTATTTACCGCAGCTGAACGTGTACTTCATGGTCCAGTAAAAAGCCAATTTGGCTTTCACTTGGTTGAGATTAAATTTCGCATGGATTTTTAGTTTAAAGATTTACATTCCTGGTATGAAGTTGAAAGGCTCTCTCCCTATTCGGTGACACTCAAATTAGAGTCATACCAACCACCGCCATCACTGAAGCTAAATTAAAATACTTTTGCTTTTCGAGCATTCAGGCTTTCAAAGTGTGTCTATCACGTAGCGCAATGACAAGGATGTTAATGTTTGCTTTAAACCTTATTGTTTATTAAGACAACAAAACAATAAAAATCTGAGCTGTTCTCGTTAATTCAAACCCTTCTATATTTTTGAATCAATTTGCTCAGGTTTAAATTCATGGATAAACTTCGCATAATCATCAATATATGATCTAAATGCTTCTTCCCGAGTGGTAAAGTAAAATATTTCATTACCATTTCTAACGATGGTTTCAGGAGATTTACCATTACAGTACCCACCTGCTGAATAGACAGCAGACTTAAGCATTTGAAAACTATGCTCAGCAACCTGTTCATCCTTAAAAGCAAAAACCAGCAAAACAAAATCTGGGCGATATTGTTTTTCATCACCTAACTTAACTTTACTGATTGCCTTATAAGAGCGGATGCCCTCACCTTTTACTTGAATCACTTTATTCAGAGAACAATCATTTTCAGACCAAGAGCTACCACTGTCTTTTTCTATAAACTCAAAATTGGCTTTTAATAAACGTGTTTGTAGGGCCAACAGTAATGTTTCATTTTCATCTACCGAGTCGGTTTCTATAGTGACGTAGCGGGTATCTTCATTTGGCATTTCATTAAAAGTTAAACCACTAGCAGGTCGGCTTTGGTCCGCTTGCGTAGATGTTGGAGTATCAGCAGATTGCTGCTCTTTTGGATGCTCTGAACATGCATACAAACTGATAAGTATTGCCATAATCCCTATGTTTTTTTTCATCAGCCCCATCTCTATTTTCTTGCTTGCATAAAAAACGGTACTTGATCGTACCGTTTCATTCAACTCTTTTACAATGATTTAATAGCTTTATCAGGCTTTAGACATATTAAAATACTGTAATTTGAATCAATTTGATGAAGATTAAGCTTCAGGGCGTTTCTTTAATTCATCACGAATTTCACGCAGTAATGCAATATCTTCTGGTGTAGCAGCTGGAGCTTCTTCAGCAGGTTTACGGATTTTATTGAGGAATTTAACCAACAAGAAAACCACCCACATTAAGATCAGAAAGTTCAATACAATTGTGATGAAATTACCATAGGTTAGTACGTTAATCCCAGTTTTAGTCAATTCATCCAATGATGAAAGGTTATTTGGGTTATCGCCAAGTACGACAAATTTTTGAGTAAAATCAACACCACCACCTGTAATCACTGTGATTAAAGGCATAATCACGTCTTTCACTAATGAGTCGATAATTTTATTGAAAGCACCACCAATGATGACACCAATTGCCAAATCCATCATATTGCCTTTAATGGCAAATTCTCTGAACTCTGAAAGAATACTCATACTTTAACTCCACGCCGATTTTGCGTATTTTTTATGTGACAAAGTATACATTATGTTTCAACATATATTTCCGCCTAATTTACTCGCTTTTTATTAAAAACCAATATCCTTTTACATTTATATAAAAAAACCGCAATTTATTAAAAAATTGCGGTTTTTTTTCTAGAAATTAAATTATTTCCAGTTTGAACGCTTAGCCACGTGAAGCACGTTTACGTTCATTTTCAGTTAAGAATTTTTTACGAATACGAACTGATTTAGGTGTTACTTCAACTAATTCGTCATCTTCAATAAATTCTAATGCTTGTTCAAGCGTGAATTTAATTGCAGGTGTTAACGTTAACGCTTCATCTGTACCAGATGCACGCATGTTAGTTAACTGTTTCGCTTTGGTTGGGTTCACAGTCATGTCGTCTGAACGAGAGTTCATACCTACGATCATACCTTCATAAACTTCTAACTGTGGTTCAGCAAATAGACGACCACGGTCTTGTAAAGTGAACAATGCAAACGCTAAGCAAGTACCGTTAACCATAGAGATCAACACACCGTTTTGACGTTTCGCAACTGCACCTTGTTTAGCTGTACCGTAATGCGAGAAGCTTGAAGTCATGATACCAGTACCAGAGGTAATGGTTAAGAATTCAGAACGGAAACCAATCAAACCACGTGATGGAACAGTCGCTTCAATACGGATACGGCCTTTACCGTCAACTTCCATATTGGTCAACTCACCTTTACGGTTACCCATTTGTTCCATTACAGAACCCTGATGTTGTTCTTCAACATCAAAAGTAACGTTTTCGTATGGTTCTTGAGTTTCGCCATCAACTTCTTTCATTATCACTTGCGGACGAGAAACACCCATCTCGAAGCCTTCACGACGCATTGTTTCAATCAATACTGAAAGGTGAAGTTCACCACGACCAGAAACTTTGAAACGGTCTGGACTGTCAGTATCTTCAACACGTAAAGCAACGTTATGGATCAATTCGCGATCTAAACGCTCACGGATATTACGTGAAGTTACAAACTTACCTTCTTTACCAGCAAAAGGTGAGTTGTTTACTTGGAATGTCATCGAAACTGTAGGTTCATCTACAGACAATGCAGGTAATGCTTCAACATTTTTAGGATCACAGATTGTGTCAGAAATGTTCAATGCATCTAAACCAGTGATACATACGATATCACCCGCTTGAGCAGAATCTACATCTACACGCTCTAAACCATGGTAACCCATAATTTTTAAGATACGACCGTTACGTGACTTGCCATCTTTATCGATCACAGTCACTGGTGTATTGGTTTTTACTGAACCACGTTGAATACGGCCAACACCAATTACACCCACGAAACTATTATAGTCAAGTGATGAAATTTGCATTTGGAATGGACCATCAATATCAACTGCTGGTGGTTCAACGATATCTACGATTGTTTCGAACAACGGCGTCATATCTTCCGCTAATTCTTCAGGAGAAGGACCAGCAACACCACGTAAGCCTGAAGCATATACGATTGGGAAGTCTAACTGTTCGTCACTACCGCCTAAGTTATCGAACAAATCAAATACTTGATCAATTACCCAGTCTGGACGAGCACTTGGCTTATCTACTTTGTTGATGATAACAATTGGCTTCAAACCACGAGCAAACGCTTTTTGTGTTACAAAGCGAGTTTGTGGCATTGGGCCTTCTTGTGAATCGACAAGAAGAAGTACGCAGTCAACCATAGACATTACACGTTCAACTTCACCACCAAAGTCAGCATGTCCTGGGGTGTCGACGATGTTGATGCGGTATTCAGTATTTGTACGCTTGTCTAACCATTTGATTGCAGTGTTTTTTGCAAGAATGGTAATACCGCGTTCAGACTCAAGCGCATTCGAATCCATAACACGCTCAATCTCACCCGCGCGGTCACCGAGTGCACCTGATTGTTGTAAAAGTTTGTCGACAAGAGTCGTTTTACCATGGTCGACGTGCGCGATGATGGCAATATTACGGAGAGTTTTAATATCAGACATGTAAATTCGATACGCTTTAAATTTGAGGGCAAATTATACAGAAAAATCTTAACTTTTAGTAGTGACAGTTTATTTACAGTTACAAGTTTTTTTCACAACAGCAGGCTTTTTATTTTGTAATAGTGTGTAAAGCGATTAGAATAGCGCCATCTTGCCACTTCCAATTGCTGTGCCATGTCCAATTCTAACCCCTCTCCCAATCAGAAACAGGCTCAAATTGATCTTGTTTATGGTCTAGATGATCGCCCAAAACCACTCATCGCTTTTTTTGCGGCTTTGCAACATTTACTTGCGATTATTGTTCCAATTGTAACACCCGGTTTACTGATTTGTTTAGCTTTAGGTGTTTCTCCTCAAGATACCAATATGATTCTTTCCATGTCATTGGTGATTTCTGGGGTGGCAACATTCTTACAATGTAAAAAAATTGGACCCTTTGGTGCAGGCCTCCTGATTGTCCAAGGCACAAGCTTTAACTTTATTGGTCCAATGATTGGGATTGGTTCTGCCATGGTTGCTGCGGGCACACCGGTAGAAGCGGTTATGGCATCTATTTTTGGTGTGGTCATTGCTGGCTCATTTATTGAAATGGGTGTTTCGCGTATTTTACCTTGGGTAAAAAAACTGATCACGCCCTTGGTTACAGGGATTGTGGTGCTGTTGATTGGTTTAACCTTAATTAAAGAAGGTTTAATCAGCATGGGCGGCGGCTACCAAGCCATGGAAAGTCATACGTTTGCCAGTGCCGACAATCTCATTATGTCATGTACAGTGTTGGCAATTATCGTTCTTCTCAATCGCTTCAAAGTGGTTTGGGTGAAAAGTTCTGCAATTCTGATTGCTTTAGTCATTGGCTATATTCTTGCAGGCTTTATGGGCTATTTGGATTTTTCTGGTTTAAAAGATGCCCCATTGATTCAAATTCCGACACCAATGCATTTTGGAATTAGCTTCTCATGGAGCTTATTTATTCCTATGGCGTTTATTTATCTTGTCACGTCATTAGAAGCAATTGGCGATGTCACCGCAACCTCTAAAATTTCAAATCAGCCTGTAGATGGCCCAGTGTGGATGGAACGAATTAAAGGTGGCGTATTGGTCAATGGTGCCAACTCTTTCCTTGCAGGGATCTTCAACACATTCCCAAGTTCTGTCTTTGCACAAAATAACGGTGTAATTCAGTTGACGGGTGTTGCAAGTCGTTTTGTTGGGATTTGGATTGCAATCCTGCTCATCATTCTGGGATTATTCCCTGCTGTTGCTGGTATCATTCAGGCAGTACCGCAAGCGGTACTGGGTGGTGCGGTTATGGTAATGTTTGGTGCAGTTGCTGCTTCAGGCATTAACATTTTATCGGGAATTCAACTAGATCGTCGTGCATTATTGATTATTGCAATCTCTTTGGGTCTCGGCCTAGGGGTTGCACAAGTTCCTCAATTTTTGGAACATTTACCAGAATTACCACGTAATATTTTTAGTTCTGGTGTCGCAACTGGCGGGCTAGCTGCATTAATTTTGAATTTAGTTTTACCCGAAACTAAAAAATAATAAATCTATTCTTTATAATGCCCAGCTTAGACTGGGCATTGCGCTAATTTTTATTGATGGATGGTGAATATGGAGCCAAAAAGCGAAGTTGTCATTCGACAGCATGACTACCTTTCTGGACGCGTGCTATTTGTAAATGCAGCAACGGATGATCTACTTTCAAATTTAGCTCATAACATCGAAGCAAGCATTTGGACTTGGAATTACAATGAGTTTCAATATTTTCAGAATCAGCAGGCAATGGTACATTTTGGTACTGACCTGCCAGAAGCTGAATTTGATCAAGCTGTTGTTTTTGTTCCAAAATCAAAAGAGCTACTCAACTATATCTTGCACAATTTAGTCAGTCGTTTAGCCGTTGGCGCTTCGATTTTCTTGGTTGGAGAGAAAAAAGGTGGTGTAGAACGTGCTGCAAAACAACTCCAGCCTTATGGTCAAGCCATCAAGCTTGATAGTGCACGTCATTGTCAAATGTGGCAACTCACCACAGATAAAACTGTGAAAGCAAAGCCATTAGCAGAATGGGCGCAAGTCTATAATGTTCCAACACCTGCTGGAGAACTTAGCATTTGTGCACTCCCTGGTGTGTTTAGCCAAAATCGTCTAGATATTGGAACTGCAGTGCTTTTACCTTTTCTAAAACAAGTGACGTCTGGAAAGATTGCAGACTTTGGTTGTGGTGCAGGTGTCATCAGTGCTTATCTGAGTAAACTTAATCCGAAAAATCGTATTTTTGCTTTAGATGTCGATGCTTTTGCTTTAGCATCAACGCAAATGACTTTTGAAAAAAATAATTTACCTTTAGAACAACTTGAAATAAAAGCAGTCACAGGGATTGAAGATGCGCCATTGTTCTTACACGCCATTGTGAGTAACCCTCCATTTCACCAAGGTATTCAAACAGATTACAATGCCAGTGAAACGTTATGTAAAACTGCGAGACGACATTTAAAATCAGGTGGTGAATTATGGATTGTGGCAAACCGCTTCCTAAATTACCCATTACTCATTGAGCAGAGTTTTAGTCAATGTACGACTAAAGCAGATCAACAAGGCTTTAAAGTGCTGTTCGCCAACACTCAAAAAAGTAGTAAGGAATAACGATGAGCGAAACAGATCATCCTCAACTCCAGCGTAAGCTTGGAGCACGACATTTAAACATGATCGCCATTGGCGGTTCTATTGGTACAGGGTTATTCCTTGCTTCGGGTCAAACGATTGCCACCGCTGGACCTGGTGGTGCATTACTTGCTTATGTTCTGATTGGTATCATGATTTATTTCTTGATGACCAGTTTAGGTGAACTTGCAACCCACAATCCAACATCAGGCGCATTCTTTACCTATGGTAATAAGTATGTAGAAGAAGGTTTTGGTTTCGCACTCGGTTGGAACTACTGGTATAACTGGGCCATTACCGTTGCATTTGAATTGGTTGCCGTTCAATTCATCATGAAGTTTTGGTTTCCAGACATCCCCGGCTTTTGGTGGAGTGCGCTATTCCTTGCGATTATCTTCTGTATCAATGCCTTAACTGTAAAAGGCTTTGGTGAAAGTGAATTTTTATTTTCACTGGTTAAAGTGATTGCCATCATCTTCTTTATTGTCATTGGCTTATTCATGATTGGTAAAATCATGTTAGATCCAACAGATTCAATTACCAAGAATTGGACCGTTGGTGAAGCGCCATTTGTTGGTGGCTTTCAAGCCTTAGTCGGTGTGGCCATGATCGCTGGATTCTCGTTCCAAGGGACAGAGATGGTCGGTGTTGCAGCAGGTGAATCTAAAGATCCGAAAAAAACCATTCCAATCGCTATTAAACAAATTTTTTGGCGTATTCTCTTATTTTATATCTTGTGTATCTTTATCATTGGTACATTGGTTGCGTATACAGATCCAAACCTTGCACTTGCTGCGGAAGGTGATGGAAACATTACCCTGTCACCATTTACCCTGTTATATGAAAAAGCAGGTTTAGCATTTGCAGCAGGCTTAATGAATGCCGTGATTTTGACTGCAATTATGTCTGCAGGTAACTCAGGTATGTATTCATCAACACGTATGTTGTTTGATATGGCACGTGAAGGTAAAGCGCCACGAGTTTTCTCTAAACTCGATCTTCGCGGTGTACCTATGAATGCACTGTATGCAACAACGGCAATTGCGGCACTGTGTTTCTTAACCACCTTTATTGGTGAAAGTGTCGTGTTTACGTGGCTGTTAAACATGTCAGGTATGTGCGGTTTTATTGTCTGGTTAGGTATCGCAATCTCACATTATCGCTTCCGTAAAGGTTATTTGGCTCAAGGCTATAAACTTGAAGATCTTGCTTATCGTGCAAAATTCTTCCCTTTTGGTCCATGGTTTGCCTTTATTCTTTGTGCCATCATTATACTTGGCCAAAATGCAGAAGCTGTGCTTGATGGAAAATGGATGAGTGTGTTGTCTACTTATATTAGTATTCCGCTGTTCCTTGTTATCTGGCTTGGCTATAAGTGGAAACACAAATCTAAATTGATCGCTTATGATCAGATGGATGTACAACCCATTCAAGTCGAAAAAGAGTAAATCACTTGATGTAAATAAAGCAGCTTTTTAGCTGCTTTATTGTTTTTTATAACGGTAATTCAACGTGAATTAAAAATTAATTTGCTATGTTTCATTGACAAAGTTTTTTTTCTTTATAGAATAACGCCCATTGGATCATTTCCAACCAGAATTTTCACCATTGATTTTAAATCAAAAAGTAGAGGAGTACGACATGCATCAACTTGAGAAAACTTTAAATTAAGATTAAGCAGTCGTCTACTCACGGGCACTGAATTAATCAAAGTGTCCGAATGTCAGTCAAACCTAGCATTCGCTAGGTTTTTTATTGTCTTTAAAATTTGAATCGATCATTACTTTGACAATAGTGTTGTAACCGCCTTCGGACAATAAAAAAATTTGCTTCGAGAAAAAAAATGAGCATACAAATGATTTTAAACGCCAAAGCAGAATATGGCGTTCCTGTAAAAATTTATACAAAAGATGTGGATGAAGAAAGCCTAACCCAACTGCGAAAAATGGCACAATTGCAATTTATTCACTCACATATCGCAGTCATGCCAGATGTACATTTGGGTAAAGGTGCAACCGTGGGAAGTGTTATTCCCACCAAGAATGCCATCATTCCTGCTGCGGTTGGCGTGGATATTGGTTGTGGTATGAATGCATTAAGACTCAGTTTAAAAGCATCTCAGCTACCCGATAATTTAAGCACTTTACGCAATGCCATTGAAAGAAAAGTACCCGTCGGTTTTGAAATGCACAAACAAATCAAAGCAAAGGCTTCAACGCTTTCGCCCTTAGACAAAAAGCTCCAGCGTATTACAGACAAACACCCTGCTTTAAAACGCATGTTACGCAGTTTTGATGTTACATGGCAAAAGCAACTCGGGACTTTAGGTGGTGGTAATCACTTTATTGAACTGTGTATTGATGAAAATGATGATATCTGGGTCATGCTACATTCAGGTAGTCGTGGCTTAGGTAATGTGATTGGCACTTACTTTATCGAACGTGCTAAGAAAGAAGCGCAACATCGTTTTGGTCACGTGCCTGATAAAGACTTGAGCTACTTTGCAGAAGGTTCGACGAATTTTGATGATTATGTAGAAGCTGTAGAATGGGCACAAGAATATGCTTTTGAAAATCGACGTGAGATGATGCGTTTAATTTTAGAAGCAATTCGCCCTTTATTACCAAGTTTTCAAATGACCAAAGAAGCGATTAATTGTCATCATAATTATGTACAGAAAGAACTTCACTTTGGTGAAGATATCTTTGTTACACGTAAAGGTGCAATTCGTGCAGGGCTCGATGAATATGGGATTATCCCTGGTTCAATGGGCGCGCAATCTTTTATCGTTAAAGGCAAAGGTAATCCAGATTCGTTTTGTTCATGTTCACATGGTGCAGGACGTAAAATGAGTCGCTCTAAAGCCAAACACTTGTTTAATCAGCAAGATTTGATTGCACAAACTGCAGGCATTGAGTGTCGTAAAGATAAAGGAGTGGTTGATGAGATTCCAAGTGCCTACAAGGATATTCATCAAGTTATGGCCAATCAAAATGATTTAATTGATGTGGTTCATACACTAAAACAAGTATTGTGTATTAAAGGCTAAAGCTAAAATAACCCTCAATTTTGATCATAAATCTCAGTAAATTTCGATTTACTGAGATTTACATTTGCAATTGAATTAACAATAACGTACAGATGGAATATCGGGATAAATCACAATTGCTTGCTGACAAATTCCCTCAGCTAACCGTTGTTGCTCAAAGACTTCTTTCGGCATGGCATCAAAATTATCATAAAAACAAATTTCCTGATCATTTATCGAATAAACCAACGAATGATTTCCAATGCCCTCTAAAGTGTCATAAAAAACAATAACATTACACCCTTGTTCAATATAGGCTTGGATTTCTTGATAGCTTAACGCTGGACTAATCTGCACCCCTAACCTCTTCGTATCTTGATAACGGAGGATTTCTTTTTCATGAATATTTAAGTCTTCATCTGTATAAAAAGACAGATCAAAACCTAATTTTTTCAGCCCAATCGCTAGACCAATTGTAAAAGTACCATCCTCTGCATCGTGATGACAAAGTTTAACCAGCTGTTGAATATCTAACTGAATTGAGTAATTTTGCAATAACATCCAAACAGCAAAAATACCGCAATTTGATTCGAGGTCTAATAAGGCTTTAGGCAGTTGCACACTCATTCAATTTTCAAACTTGTAGAAATCACAATCAACAATTATAACGCGGTAAGATCGAATTGAGAGGCTTTATCAAAATTACTTAATTTTTAAAGTTACCGTTACTCGTCTATTTTTCACTCTACCCTCAGCTGTTTTATTATCAGCAATTGGCTTGGTTGGCCCTAAACCAAGTGTAATCAATTGCTCTGGATTGACCTGATATTCATTTAAGAGAAAATCTTTGACAATATTCGCGCGTGTTAAGGAGACTTTATTATTTGCAGCCAAAGAACCAGTACTGTCTGTATGGCCTTCAATGTAGAGAACAAAATTTTTATTGTCTTTCAATAATTGTGAGGCAACAGATAAAGCAGGTTTATACTCAGCTTCAATGTCTGTCGATTTCGGTTGAAAATATATGGACAGCCCATTTTTCAATGACTTCACTTCGTTTGGATACTGTTTTTGGATTGAAACACGATTTGAATTTATTGGCGTCGACGTACAGGCATTTAATGCCATGAGTACCAGTCCTAAAATGATATATTTCATCGTTAACCTGTAATTATTAATTTCTGATTCAATTTTATTTAGATATTCTAGAATTATAAGGACTTTAAATAAAAAAGCGACTCAATTGAGTCGCTTTTTTATTCACTAAATAAAGGATTATTTAGTTACAGTACGGCTACCAGTGATTGTCGCGAATACACGACGGTTCATAGCACGACCTTCTTTAGTTTTGTTGTCAGCAATCGGTTGATCCCAAGCGAAACCTTGAGTAGACAAACGAGATGCATCGATGTTGTACTCGCTTACAAGCGCTGATTTAACAGAGTTAGCACGAGCTAAAGATAAACGTTCGTTTAACTTACGTGGACCAGTGTTATCTGTATGACCTTCAATACGAGCAGTCGCATTCGGGAATGTAGTTAACGCATCAGCAACTTTAGCAACTTCTGGCTTGTATTGATCTTTGATGTTTGATTTGTTTGTATCAAAGAACACACGAAGTTCCATGTTCAAATCTTCAGTAAGAACTTGTGGAGCTGGTTCAACTGGAGTTGGAGCAACTGGAACCACTGGAGCAACTTCTACTACAGGAGCAGCAGGCTTCAAGTGACCACCAAGAACTACGTTAAGACCTGCAAGAGCAGTATAGTTCCAGAATTTTTCGTCAAAGTTATAAGTACCACGAGCTTCTGTACGAAGAGATAAAGCATCGTTTAAGCGCCAGAAAGCACCAACACCAGCATTACCTAAAGTACCTTCTTCGTTGTTATGGTAAGACATGTCATCAAGTTTATACTTGTAATGACCAGCACCTAACAATACATACGGTTTGATTTTGCTGTCATAGTTTTTAGTGATCAAATCAGAAGTAGCATAAAAGTTACCGTTGATTTGAGTTTGCTTGTATTCAGAACCAGCTACGCCAGTACCGTCAAGATCACCTTTAACTTGGTTATATTCAGCTTCAAAACCTAACCATGGAGTAAGTTCTACACCAAGTGCAGCACCAACGAATAAATCGTCTTGTAATTCAGGACCGTTTGTTAACTCGCCTTTATCACCACCATTGTTGTGTTGAGAGTCTTGGAAAGTGTAACCAAGTAGTAAAGGTGTAATAGTTACACCAGCATTAGCAGCAGCGAATGGAGCGGCAACAAGCATAGCAAGTGCGATACGACTCAATTTCATGGATATCCTCCAGAGATAACAATTGTTGTTCAAGCTTAGCCTAAAATTTATTGGCTATCCTGAGATAAATTTTAATACCCCAGTATTATTTTTAAGCTACTCACGTTGAATCATACAAACACTTGAGGCTTTTTCCAAGTGCTTGATAACTTTAATCAAGTAAATTATTGACAAAATTACTTACAATTTCCGTTGTAATTCGGTAACTTTTTACTCAATTTTTTTGCGTGGATCGCTTATCTTTTTGCTACGTGCATTTTAGCAGTAAAAGAAACTGATAGTAATAAATATTTTACTACGTTAACATTTCAATTAAATTTAATAGAAAAATCATTATTTTTCAAATAAAAAACAAGACTTAACAGAAGACCCAAAGATGTATTTTTATTGTAAAGCACGAGGTCTTACCTTGTTCGAGCTTATCACCACTATTTATATCCTTACAATTATCTGCTTAATCTGTTTGCCCCATTATCATAATTGGATGCAAAAACAAGAGATTAGAATAATTTCCACACATATTCAACAGCATGTTTCTTATGCAAGAAGTCAAGCTTTAGTTCGACATACCACTGTAGTGATTTGCTCATCTGAAGATTTAATTCGATGTGAAAAAGATAAATGGAACAAAGGATTACTTATTTTTACAGACAAAAATAAAAACAAGCAGATTGATGACGATGACCTCATACTCCTCAAAACTGAAAATAAAATTAAATATGGCAAGCTGACTTGGGTGGGAAGTGCCAGTAGTAGAGATGTATTGACTTTACAAGGTGATACAGGTTTACCCAGAGGTTCACCTGGAAGTTTCTATTATTTTGTAGCCAATATGATGCAGAAAATAATAAGCGCTACAAAATCGGACGAATGGGTGCAATAAATTTAGGGCCACCACCTGAATGTTAAAAACTGTTCTCTACGGTCAGCATATATTCAATCGCTAGACTTTATTCTTATACTATTTTTTATATACTGCTTAGGTTTTGGATATATTCACAGAATAATCATTTGGAGATTAAAACAATGACTGACATCGTAATTGTGAATGGTGCGCGTACAGCTATGGGTGGTTTTCAAGGAAGCCTGACCAGTTTGACTGCACCAGAACTAGGTGCTGCGACGATTAAAGAAGCCATTGCCCGTGCGGGCTTACAACCAAATGATGTACAAGAAGTCATTATGGGATGTGTTTTACCTGCGGGTTTAAAACAAGGCCCGGCCCGCCAAGCAATGCGCAAAGCTGGCTTACCTGATTCAACCGGTGCTGTAACCATTAACAAATTGTGTGGTTCAGGCATGAAAGCAGTTATGCAGGCTGCGGATGCAATCAAAGCAGGTTCAGCAGATGTGATTGTTGCTGGCGGTATGGAATCGATGACTAACGCACCTTATCTTTTGCCAAAAGCACGTAGCGGATATCGCATGGGCCATGGCGAAGTAAAAGACCATATGTTCTTTGATGGCCTAGAAGATGCCGAAACAGGTCGTTTAATGGGTTCTTTTGCTCAAGATATGGCAAATAGCAAAGGCTATACACGTCAACAGATGGATGATTTTGCGATTCGTTCTTTACAACGCGCACAAAAAGCCATTACTGAAGGTTGGTTTAAAGACGAAATCGTTTCTGTCACAGTCTCAAGCCGTAAAGGCGATGTTGTTATCGATCAAGATGAACAACCATTTAATGCCAATATCGACAAAATTCCTAGCTTACGCCCTGCGTTTGCCAAAGATGGAACGATCACTGCAGCCAATGCCAGTTCAATTTCAGATGGTGCATCTGCGCTGGTTTTAACCTCTGCGGATCATGCTAATGCAAAAGGTCTTCAACCTTTAGCAAAAATTGTTGCCTATGCTTCAAACTCACAACATCCCTCTGAATTTACCATCGCCCCAGTAGGTGCAATCCAAAAGGTACTGAATAAAACCGGTTGGGATGTTCAAGACGTTGACTTATGGGAAATTAATGAAGCATTTGCTATGGTTACCATGTGCCCTATCGATGAATTTAAATTGGACGCTGAAAAAGTCAATATTCATGGTGGTGCATGTGCCCTCGGTCATCCTGTTGGTTCTACAGGTTCACGCATCATCCTAACCTTGATTCATGCTTTAAAACGTACGGGTGGTAAAAAAGGTATTGCTGCCCTTTGTATTGGTGGTGGTGAGGCGACTGCTGTAGCGATTGAAATTCTTTAAGCACCTCAATCATTGAATTAAAAAGAGGCGTCTACTCGTTGGTAGATGCCTCTTTTATTGTGTCTTCAACTACATCACGCACTTCAATAGACATCAGATAAGTGACTATTTATAAAGAATCGAAAATTATAAGACTCGTCAGAATAGAGTAAGTCATCGCCAAGTTATTAAAACTACGAAAGGACTTAGATTGTTTTCAAATCGATGTTTTCAAATCGACGTTTTCAAGCTGACATTGCTTCATATACAAAAATAGAGGAAGCCCCACAGAAGCTCCCCCAATAAATGATGCAACAATGGGAATCCATATTTTTTTCATTCTAAGTTGTTTACCCTCGTTAAAAACCATAAATACAATAACAATGACGGTCACAACAACATCTAACCAAGCAAAAGCAGCTAATGGATTCTCAATGATTTGTTGTAGGAATAAAGCAACATCAAATCCATATTCGACCAACCAAAGTGTAAATTGTGAAAATGGTAGTGCTATTCCTAATAAGGTTAATAATGCATATATTGTTTTCATAATTATTTCTATATATCAGCTCATACTTGTTTTAAAACAAGAAAAAATATCTACGAATACCAAAGTTATAGCTCAACCTTGTTCTCTTTACTAAGCACAAAATGCTTATTTTACAACCATAATAGTTCATTTTTTAAGAGGCGCAATACTGGTTGTCAGTATTCGATATTATCGAACTCTTTTCTTCATAAATTTTATTCCTGTATCTGTTGATCATTTGCAAATCTAAAGCAATACACTAAGGATCTTGCATAAATAAAAAATGATCATATGAAGTTAATCATATGGGTATTGAAAGTTCCTTCTCTCGTTGGGAGATAAGACTTGGATGAGGGGGCTACTAACTACATGGTAGGCCCCTCTTTTATTTTGCTTTCACTTTAACAACTTAAATATCGCTCAATTCATAATTAAGGATTTAAATTTTTCTGCTCTGGGATCGGGGCAATATAGGCAATAATCAGCATCACAAAACCCGCACCCAAGAAAGAAATCACGCGCGTTAACGTTCCAATATGAGATAAATCAAACAGTACCAATTTTAAGGTGACAATCACCAAAATGCTTCCCCCTAAAATCCATAAAGGACGTAATAACTTACGGCTAGCAAAGCTCATCGCAATAAAGGCTAAGCTCACCCAAAGTAAGGTTAGGCTCAGTTGCGCAGTGGCATCTTGCCAAAGACTCAGTTGGTTATAAGGTGTAGCAAAATACACATGTAAGGCTCTTAGAATAATATAGCTACTCAGCCATAACAAACTTAAAACACACAACACGGCAAGTATCCCATGGTCAATGCCCGGCTTTAAACCGTGTTTAAATTGAAGATTTAGCATCCAGAAAAACCCAATTAACATGGCGATACTGACCAAATCAAATGGGTTTAAGACTGGCAATAAATATCCTTGAAATGCTTGTTGTGAAAATAGCTGAGAACAAATCATCCAAATCAACATCAGTAACAAACTGCTTCGCGTTTGCCAAAACATGGTCCATTCTGAGTTTTTCTGAAAGAAGCACCATCCACAAAACACTAAAGGTAAAATGACCACGCTGATATAAGGCATCGTTGCAATTAAACTAAGACTGCTTAGACTTAAACTGATTAAAACACCTAAACTGAGCCATTCACTTTCAAACTGTAGCCCTTTTGACGGTCTTAACCAGACTGCCGCTAGCACTAAACCTGAAACTGCGATACCCCATCGTTCAATATCACTGGTCCATAGCAACATGCCATTTTTACTGATATCCAATAATAAAATGAGTGTAAATACATAGACGGGAATTACCCCAATCCATTTTGGAATCAACCATGTTGATCTGGCCTTTAGCCATAACATCAATTCATTCATCAACAGGTAAGCAATAACCACAATCAATACAGTGTATATATATCGATTTTCTCCCTCTAAGTGATCTAACAATAATGCAAGAATCATCGTGGTTGCAAAAATCATCAGTAGACTTAAAAACAAGGTCGTTACTAAACTGATCTGTTTGCGAAAATCATCATGGCTATTTGCCAATAACACCACGGCGATATAACTGAAACTTAAGCACCAATACATCGTGGTTGGAAAATCAGGCAATTCAAACAAGTAATAAAGGCTTGAACAGCCTGCAACAATCAACAAGGCAATCGCCATATAACGACTGATCACTGATTGTCGATATAAAGCAAAGCCAAAAATACAGAGGCCTTCAACAGCCCAACCCACTACACTCCACTGACCATGCAGAAGAATCGGTGGAATTAAAGCAATAAAAATCAATGCCAAACTAAAATAACTTTGAGAAATCAGTTGAATAGACTGGTTACGTTTTGAAAGCTGATAAATCCCTGCAAACACCACAGCAAAACCAAGGCTAAAACCAGCAAGGATCAGTTCTTGGTGAAAATACATTAAATATAAGAATAAATAGCCAATAATCGGTGCGCCAAAAATCAATGCAACATCTAAACTGGGTTTCAGTTTAAATTGCTCAAGATCCTGTTTGGCGATCAATTGACTGAATCGAAAACCAAGCCAAATGAATACTGTGAGATGTGCAAGAATAAGTATCGTGAGCGACTGTTTTTCTTGACTATAGCCATGATAGAACGCATAACCACCAACAATGATTACAGTCACTAAAAAACCGATCTGATTTAAATATTTCCAAGGTCTTAAGGTACTGAGTATAGCAATCGCAATGTTAATCACTAAATAATAAGCCATCAGTTCTGCTACTGTTGCATTTCGCACAGGCAACGTAAATGGCGCAATATAAGCAATAAGCACTGCCATCAATGCCAATTCCACGCTTTGCTGCTTTAAGCTTAAACTCAGTGTCAGTGCCATAATTATAGCAAAACACAAACTTGCCAGATAAAGACTCGGAATCACTTGATTGTAATAGGCAAAGAATAAAGTTAAAAATAATCCCGCCAGCCCCAAGCCCTCTATTGCCAAGGCAAAACTGCGATTTTTATTTTGTAGCAACACACCCAACGCGGTGATTGCTCCACTGGACAAGGCAACGATTGAAAGTTTGACCGCTAAACTTAATTGCCAATGCTCTGTCGCAAAACGCAGCAGTAACACAATACCAATCACCAAAACTAAGATTGCAACTTTCAAAACAGGGTTGCCTTGAAAAATCCATTGGCGAATTTGCCCCATTAAGTTTAGAGACGAATCTTGTGGCGTGCCGATGTTGTGTTGTATAGATGATGGATTGTTTAAATCTGGAGATTGTTGTTCTGACAAATTCAAGTGTTGAATTTGCAATTGAACTTGGCTCAAATAGCGCTCTAAACGGCGTAGCCAGCGTAAGAAAAAGAAAATCCAAGCAGTTAGACCTAAACCCACCATCCAGCTCAAATGCAGTGTTAAACCTACAACAGCAATAATCGAAGAGACATATAATGGCACTTTCGAGGTGCTTTGCAGTGGAACCCGTGTCTGTTGCGCGATCTGTTGCAATGGATCTTGAATCGCATCCACATACTGCATCACACTCATGACAAATGCCAAACCACAGATGTAGGTCAATATCCGTGCATCTAAAAACCATGCACTGACTGCGATAATGATTAGCATCATTAACCAAATGATGCGGATTTCACGCTGCCCTTTGAGCATATTTCATCTTTCTCGATCCTGAGTAACTCGATGATACAACAGCCTTGCCTGATGATTATGTGAATTCATCAGATATTCAGTAACACAAGGATGACTGTTGCATCTTCGCAAGCGCAAAAAATCACGTACAATAAAGCGGTTATTTGAATTAGGAAAATATCAATGCCACCATTTGTATTGGTCGATGGGTCATACTTTTTATTTCGTGCTTTTCATGCACTCCCACCTTTAACCACATCAACTGGATTACAGACCAATGCGATTCGCGGGGCAATTTCTGCAATTCAAAAACTGATGCGTCGTGTGCAACCAACACATATGGCGGTTATTTTTGACACACCTGAACCCACTTTCCGCCATGTACTGTCACCGATATATAAAGGTGACCGCCCAAGCATGCCAGAAGAATTATCACAACAAATCCCTTATTTGCATGCCTTGATTCGTGCTTTAGGTATTCCATTACATACGCTTCCGGGTGCTGAAGCGGATGACATCATTGGAACCTTGGCAAAACGTGCTGAAAAAGCCGGTCATCAAGTTTTAATTTCTACGGGTGATAAAGACATGGCGCAGTTGGTCACGGATAAAGTGACCCTCGAAGACAGTTTTAAAGACAAACCGATGGATGTCGATGGTGTAATCGAAAAATTTGGCGTCCGTCCAGATCAAATTATTGATTATTTAACCTTGATGGGTGATGCCTCTGATGGTATTCGTGGCGTACCTGGTGTAGGTGCAAAAACGGCCGCTAAGCTGTTAAATGAATATGGTACGATTGCTGGCATTTTAGAAAATGTTGACAATATCAAAGGAAAAGTTGGACAAAGCTTAAAAGACAATGTTGAAGGGATTGCACTTGATCATCAATTGGCAAGTATTGTTATCGATCTCGATTTAAGCTTGAGCTATGATGATTTAAAGCTGTGTGAACCTGATGTTGAAGCATTACGCAACTTGTATACTGAACTTGAATTCCGTAATCAATTACAATCGCTAGATCATCCCAATAATCCCAATAGCCCTACATATAAACAAACAACACAAAGTATTAGCAAAACTGAGCAGCCTGTTGAAAGTGAAATTACAGATCAAGCAACAAGTTCGAGTGTTGATGACCGCCTCGGTGAAGCCACTTATCATACTGTTTTAAGTCAAGAAGCATGGGATAAGCTCTTCCAGTGCTTAAGCACAGAAAAACGTTTTGCAATTGATACTGAAACCACAAGTTTAGATTACCGTATTGCTGAAATGGTCGGTTTTTCCGTGGCTTTTGATGCCAATGATGCTTATTACATCCCTTTGGCACATGATTATGAAGGTGCACCTGAGCAACTCAATCGCGATGCGATTATTCAACAAATCAAACCGATTCTTGAAGATCCAAGTGTTGAAAAAATTGGACATCATTTAAAATATGATGCACATATTTTTGAAAATCACGGTATCCATTTACAAGGCTGGTATTTTGACACCATGCTGGCCTCTTATGTCTTGAATGCAGTGACAACACGCCATGGTATGGATGATGTTGCGCGCGTTTATCTGAGCCATTTGACCACAACTTTTGAACAAGTTGCTGGTAAAGGTGCAAAACAAAAGACCTTTAATCAAATCGAGATTGAAACCGCTGGACATTATGCCGCAGAAGATGCGCATGTCACTTACCGTCTTTATGAAGTTTTAGAACGTAAGCTGAAAGAAATTCCTGAACTGATCAATATTTTACATCACATTGAAATGCCAGTAGCCAGTGTTTTGGCGACCATGGAAGAAAATGGTATTGAACTTGATCTAAGCTTCTTGGATCAGCTCAGTGTGGACTTTGCCAATACCATTCAAAATCTTGAAAATCAAATTATCGAAATCGCTGGTGAATCTTTTAATGTCGGTTCACCCAAACAAGTCGGTGAAGTTTTATTTGAAAAATTAGGTTTAAAAGGTGGCAAAAAAACTGCAACGGGACAATACAGTACCTCTGAAGCGGTTTTAGAAAAAATCGATCATCCAATTACTGAACTGATCATTGAGTATCGTGGTTTAACCAAGCTTAGAAGTACCTATACCGAAGCCTTAGTCAAACAAGCCAATCCCGATACCCATCGCGTACATACCAGTTACCATCAAGCCTTAACAGCAACGGGACGCTTGTCTTCAACCGATCCAAATCTACAGAATATTCCGATACGTGAAGAAATTGGTCGTCAGATTCGTAAAGCCTTTATTGCACCTCAAGGGCGTGTACTATTGGCAGCCGATTATTCACAAATTGAATTACGGTTAATGGCGCATTTCTCACAAGATGATGCTTTGGTTGACGCCTTTCAAAATGGGCAAGATGTACACCGTCGTACAGCATCTGAGGTCTTGGGTGTAGCGCTGGAAAATGTGACCTCTGATCAACGCCGCCAAGCCAAAGCCGTTAACTTTGGTTTATTGTACGGTATGTCTGAGTTTGGTTTGATTCGTCAACTGGGCTTTACTCGCGAAGAATCGCAAAACTATATTAAGCAATACTTCCATCGTTATCCGGGTATTTATGAGTATATGCAACGTACCCGCCAAGTGGCATTGGAACAAGGTTTTGTAGAAACCATTACAGGTCGTCGTTTATATACACCAGATATTGATGCTCGAAATATGATGGTGCGTAAAGGTGCGGAACGTGCTGCAATTAATGCGCCACTCCAAGGCTCTGCGGCTGAAATCATTAAAATGGCGATGATTGAAGTCAATAAAATCTTACCCCAAGATCAGGCCAAACTTTTACTTCAAGTACACGATGAATTGGTGTTTGAAGTCGATGAAGCTATTGCAGATCAATTGGCTGCACAGATTAAAGATGTGATGCAAAAAGTCGTTACCTTATCAGTACCGTTAGTTGTTGAAGTCGGTCAAGGCAAGAATTGGGGTGAAGCACATTAAGCCTTTACAACATTCCCAGTCCGTCTAGGAAGAAAATTGGGATGACAGATATTTTTTAAATATCTGTCATCCCAACTAAATACTAATATTTTTCAAATCACTATATTTAAATATCCAACATATTTGCCATAAATATAGCTGAATTATCAAAAACTCTAATCTAAATCATGCTCTTCCATTGATAATGTGATTGTTAAACTCATTTCTTTGTAGCTTAAATTTCTTAAAACATTCAGACATAGCACCTTTAACTCTTCAATCATGGCTTGTTGTTTTTCTAAACCATTTTTAGGATCTAAACTCGACCAGACATCAATTTCATCAAAACAACCAATCACATACTTCAAATCTTCAGAAAGAACTAATGAATGCTCAAACTGATGTAAACCTTGTAATCTTCCTAATGACCATATCCCTGCTTCTGGCTGAACAGCCCCCAGTTTCATTGCCTCTAAAATACCCAAAGCGAGTGAAGCCAAATAAAACTCTGCATTTACATTATTGGTTTCAATTTTCATATGATTCTATTTTTTACCATTTAAAGTTTACGAATAGCCCACTTAGATCATCGTCTGCTGTATCTCATAAAAAAAGGACTCTATTGAGTCCTTTTACTATTTAAACTGGTGAATTAAAGACCTGTTAGTAATGCAATCGCAGCATAATCCATAACTTTTTCAGCAATGATCAATGCCAAAATCGCTAAAATTGGAGAAAGATCAATCATTCCCATATTTGGCATGATACGGCGGAACGGTGCCAATAACGGTTCAGCAAGCTCTTGAATCACTTCAATATAAGGTGATCTTGACTGAGTAAACATCACCACCCAACTGAGAATAATGGTCGCAAAAATTAAATAGCGACAAAAACGAATCAAATCTTGGATCATGGTCACAAAAGTTAAAATGATCAAATGTACAGGACTATTGGGTATTGCACCTTGCAAGTACATCATTCCAAAAATTTTAAGCAAATATAACACCACTAGCAAAACCAATGCAGCTGTATTTACTCGCCCTTTTGCCAAAGGCGGAAAAATTCGCCCAAACATATCCACAATTTTTGTCGCTTTGACTGTCGACATCACCACTGGATTGTATGGACTCACCATGGCCAATTGCATTAAAAAACGAAAGAATACGAGCAAAATCGCTACGTTAATAATAATGCCAAAAATTTGCGCAGAATTTGCACCCATACTGGAACGTTCCTAAAAATCAATAATTATTTAATGCTGTCACTTAATTCTTGAGCCAGTTCCTGACTACGCTTCTGCGCAGCAGCTAAAGCTGTCTGAATATTTTGAGAAATTTGAGCACGATCAAATACTTCTAAAGCAGCTTGTGTAGTGCCGTTTGGAGAAGTCACATTTTTACGCAATTCTGAAGGTGCATTTGAGCTGGTAATTGCCATTTGTGCTGCACCAAGTGCTGTCTGTAAAGTTAAAGCAGTCGCAACCTTTTCATCTAAACCCATATTTTTTCCAGCACGAATCATGCTTTCCATCATATAGAAGAAATATGCAGGACCAGAACCAGAAACAGCAGTTACAGCATCAATCTGTGCTTCAGAACTCACCCAAAGCGTTAAACCTGTCGCAGCAAGTACTTGTGTTGCCAATTCGCGGTCTTTAGCACTGACCTCTGGTTTCGCAAACATACCATGTGCACCAGTTTGAACCAAAGCAGGGGTATTCGGCATAACACGAACAACACGCTCACTGCCGGTTAAGTCTGAAATCGTTTTAATTTCAGCACCAGCAACGATCGAGATCAATAATTTATCTTCGAGTAAACCTTTTAAAGGTTTAAGCACCCCACCCAAAACTTGAGGTTTTACAGCAAAAACAACAATATCGGCATTTTTAATTGCTGCGATATTATCATCAGTCACATGAACATCTTTTTCTTGTAGCAATTGTCGAATGTTTTCAAAGGGGTCAGAAACTGTAATACGTGTTGCAGGTAATCCACGACTCAACAAGCCACCGATTAGGGCTTGTGCCATATTCCCACCACCAATGAAAGTAATATTACAATTTAACGCTGCACTCATGAATCACGCTCGACCTTAGTTTTTAACTCAGAGATTAAATTTGGTTGCCATCCACCCACTTCACAATATTCAGATTGCGCCAACCAAAAACCATTTGGTGTAAACACCCCAAGCATAACATTATCTACACTTAATATTTGAATTGTATGACGCATCCACGGAAAAATATGTGCCTCTTGAATGGCTTTTTTTAAAGGCCAAGCACCTACTCTGCCATAAAGGTGAATTTTTTCACCGCCCAAACGCGGCTTTAATGTTAGCTTATGATTGAATAATGCAAAAGCCAGGCCCATTTTAGAGCTTTCGATCTGAAACACACCAGATGTGAATTGTAGTTGTTGATGAAGCTGAAATTGAACTTCCTGTTCTTGAGGCAATTGTTTAGATTTTGATGCTAAATATTGGTTTTGTTCAATTCGATACAACTGATTTTGATAACGTAAATAATAAAAATGATTCCAATGTAGAGCAGCTTGCGCATCTGTTTTAGACTCAATTACTTCATCTTGTAGCCTTTGCACCATGTCCAAGGCTGGGCGATATGTCTCTTCACCTTTCATCCATACCGATAGAAGTTGCCGCTGCCTAGCAGGGGAAAGAGAGGCCAATTTGGCTAAATCCAATTGCGTAGGATGACCACAAAAGCTTAAATCCTGCTGTATCACCTCATTGAGAATTTCATCAGCATCTTGCATTAAATAGCTGGTGCGTGCCAATGCTTGCTGCATTCTAGGATAACGACTTTGCAAAATATGCCAAAGTTCATGTCTACACCATGCACGGTCATAATGTGTATCTAAATTGGAAGGATCGTCCACATAATCGATTTGCAGTTGCTCAACCCATTGGCAAATCTGCTCACGGGAAGTATCCAGTAAAGGTCGCCAAATCAGCAATTGATCGCGCTGATCGATGGATTGCATCGCAGATAGACCTGTAACCCCAGCACCTGACAACAAACGCAACATTAACGTTTCAGCCTGATCTTGCTGATGATGTGCAAGAACCAATGCCTCATTTTCATCGATATGCTGTAAATAGGCTTGATAACGTGCTTGACGTGCTTGATTCTCAAGATTGCCTTGAGATACCTGAACCGACTGAAGAATATAAGGAATATTCAGCGCTGTGCATTGTTGAGCAACAAAATCAGCCCACACATCACTAACTTTTTGCAGGTGATGATTTACATAAATTGCACGAATTTGCTTGGGGAAAAGTTGTGCCATCAGATGTAGCAACAGCATGGAATCCATACCACCACTACATCCGATTAAGAAACGGGTATTTTCAGGAAATTGAGAATACTGTTTTAAGAAGCAAGACCTAAATTGTCGCTGCCAAACTTCATTAAACGTTGATAACGTGCTTCGCATCGTTCTTCCGCAGTCATTGGCTGTAATTCATCAAGCGCTTGTTTTAACACATCCTTGAGTTTTTCCATAACCTCAAAAGGATGTAAATGAGCACCCTCACCTTCATCAACCACATATTCAACAATACCAATTTCTTTGAGCTTGTCGGCAGTTAATGCAAGTGCTTCACTGGCTTGCTCTGCTTTATCTGCAGTTTTCCAGAGAATAGAAGCACAACCTTCAGGTGAAATCACAGAGTAAATACTGTGTGAAAGCATAATAACGCGATCAGCAACACCGATGCCCAAAGCGCCACCAGAACCACCTTCACCTAAAACTGTTGCAATGACTGGCACTTTAAGGCTTGAAAGTTGCGCCAAGCTGGTTGCAATTGCTTCTGCTTGTCCACGCTCTTCAGCACCAATACCCGGGTATGCGCCCATGGTGTCAACAAAGGTAAACACCGGAAGATTAAAGCGTTCCGCCATATCGAGTAAGCGTTGCGACTTTCGGTATCCTTCAGGATTACACATCCCAAAGTTATGCTGTAATTTTTCACGCGTGCTACGACCACGGTGTTGACCCACAACCATTACGGGCTGACCGTTAAAACGGGCCAATCCACCCACCATTGCACCATCATCACCGTATAAACGATCACCATGCAATGTATCAAATTCAGTAAAAATTTCGCCTACGTAATCCAAAAATTGCGGACGCTCAGGGTGACGTGCAATTTGAACCGTTTTCCAAGCTTGAGATTGAGCAGCTTTATTTTTCATAAGTCGAGTATTATCCCTAATTCACCGATGGATTACGCATCGGAAGTTTAGGTTTAAGTGATATAAAATGATTGATCACTCCATCATCACCAAACCTTTAAGTTAATCGATAAACTGTTCCGACTGAATATTCAATTCAATGTCCCAATGCTTAAATTGCACTTGCTCATCATGCAAATCTGCAACCAGCAATGGCCATTGTTTGGCATCACCAGAAACGCTGAGTTGCCATTGTTGCTCATTCTCTACCGTCAATTCAATGGCAGGAAGCATCTCATCGCTACGACTATGATTCAGTAAAACTGCAAGACGAAGCAACAAACACAAGTACACAAGCTTGTTGCCGCCCACTTTTAACACATCTAGTTTGGCATCTACGCGTAATTTACGACGGTGATGAGCGACCAAATGTGACAAATGGTTTTGATCAATTTGCGAAAAACCGGGGATGTCTGAATGTTGTAATAAGTAAGCACTGTGCTTTTGATAACCACTATGGCTAATGGCTAA
>Ga0105249_10000348_pt1 | contig 46377 bp, 49 predicted proteins | sample KBSS44metaG_FD_81522 | JGI IMG/M metagenome (GOLD analysis project Ga0105249, IMG submission 81522) | Switchgrass rhizosphere microbial communities from Kellogg Biological Station, Michigan, USA - KBS S4-4 metaG | ecosystem: Host-associated > Plants > Roots > Rhizosphere > Soil | place...
GCAAAGCGCGTGCATTGCTTCATCGTCGACTGGCACAGACGTTGCTCAAATGACATCAGGTCGAAGTGACGACCGTGTGTTCACAACTGCACAGGGGAGTACAGACATGAAAACGCTTCAGAAGGGTTTCACGCTGATCGAACTGATGATCGTGGTCGCGATCATCGGTATTCTGGCGGCCGTCGCGCTGCCTGCGTATCAGGACTACACCGTGCGTGCGCGCGTGACGGAAGGTCTGTCGCTCGCGTCCGATGCGAAGACCGTCGTCGGCACCGGTGCGACCACTTTGATCGAGCTCACAGCCACCACCACCGCGTTCAACGCCGCTCCGCTTCCGAGCAGCAAGTACGTGACTCAAGTGCAGCTCGACCCGGCCAACACCGGCGCGATCTTCATCACATATAACGCGGCCAACGTCGGCCCGATCGGGGCGAATAACATGATTACCCTCACGCCCTTCGTCGCGGTCGCGGGTGGCGCTCCGGTGCGGCTCTCCGCGTCGTATGGCCCGCCGGCAGTCACCGGTTCTCTGGACTGGGCCTGCGCGTCAGCGTCCAACGCGACGGCGGCTGGCCGTGGCATGGGCGCCACCGTGCCGCCGGCGACGCCGATGCTCGCGAAGTTCGTTCCTTCCGAGTGCCGCTAATAAAAGCAAGCTAACAACAACAAGCCGTACAGTTCGAACGCCCCGGATTCGTCCGGGGCGTTTTCTTTTTCCTCGCCACCGACCAAAATGGTCCGGGCAGGACAATTCCGGTCCATCGACGCCGCCGACCGCGTCTCCTGTCACTTCCCTGTCGTCCAATTTTCCGCGGGCACGAGTCAAGGCTGTGCAGTTTCCCACGAAAGATCTGGCACAGCCGTTGCTGTTAGACGGCTTAATAAATCGCTTCTGTGTGGGGGGCCAGATGAAGACGCTGCAGAAAGGCTTCACGCTGATCGAGCTGATGATCGTGGTCGCGATCATCGGCATCCTGGCCGCAGTGGCGTTGCCGGCGTACCAGGACTACACCGTGCGCGCGCGCGTGACGGAAGGCCTGTCGCTCGCGGCTGATGCGAAGACCGTGGTCGGCACCGGCTCGGCCACCGCGGCCGAGCTCAACGCCGCCACGACCTCGTTCAATGGCGCTCCGCTGATGAGCAGCAAGTATGTCACCAACATCCAGCTGGATCCGGCCGCTAGCGGCGCCATCTTCATCACGTACAACGCGGCCAACGTCGGCCCGATCGGGGCGAACAACCAGGTCACGCTGACGCCCTTCGTGGCCGTGGCGGGCGGAGCTCCGGTGCGGCTGGACGCGTCTTTCGGCCCGCCTGCAGTCACCGGTTCCCTGGACTGGGCATGCGCGTCTAGGACGAACATCACGGCGGCGTCCCGCGGCATGGGCGCCACGGTGCCTCCGGCGAACCCGATGCTGAACAGGTTCGTCCCGTCCGAGTGCCGCTAGGGACTACTCGAAGCGCAGCGCTTCGACGGGGTTGAGGCGGGCGGCTTTGCGCGCGGGGTAGAAACCGAAGAACACGCCGATCACGAAGGCGAACGCGACGGCGAGGGCCACGGCCTGGGGCGAGATCGAGATGTGCCAGCCGGCGAAGGCTGCGATTGCCATCGCGCCGCCGATACCCAGCGCGACGCCTACCAGCCCGCCGATGAGCGACAGCGTCACCGCCTCCACCAGGAACTGTCCGAGGATGTCGCGCGTGCGTGCTCCGACCGCCATGCGCAGCCCGATCTCGCGGGTGCGCTCGGTGACCGACACCAGCATGATGTTCATGATGCCGATCCCGCCCACGAGGAGCGACACCGAGGCCACCGCGGCGAGGAGCAGCGCCAGTACCCGGCTCGAGGCCTCCTGCGCCGCCATCACCTCGGCGAGGTTGCGCAGCGAGAAATCGTCGTCGGCGCCGGGCTGCACGCGGTGGCGCTGCCGCAGCAGCGCCCGTACCTGGGTTTCGACCGCTGCAGGCTCGACGCCGTCGGCGGCCTTGACCCAGATCGTGCCGATCGAGCGGTTCTTCGCCGCGCTGGCCGTGCCGACCACCCGGGTGCGCGCGGTGGAAAGCGGCATCAGGATGACGTCGTCCTGGTCGTTTCCCATCAGGCTCTGGCCCTTGGTCTCGAGCAGCCCGATCACGGTGAAGGGCACGCGCTTGATGCGGATGGTCTGGTCGACCGGGTCGGCCAAGCCGAAGAGCTGCTTCGCCACGGTCGAGCCGATCAGGCAGACCTTGGCCGCCGCGGAAGCCTCGGCGGGCTCGAACACGCGGCCCGAGGCGAGCGGCCACTGGCGCACGTCGAGGTACTCCGCGGTGATGCCGTAGATCGCGGTCGACCAGTTGGCGTTGCCCCAGATCACCTGGGCATTGCCGCGCAGCGCCGGGGCGGCCAGCGCCTCGGGGATGTCGCGGTTGATCGCGATCACGTCGTCCTCGGTCAGCGTCGAGCTCGAGCCGAAGCCAAGACGCACGCCGCCCGCCGTGGTGGCGCCGGGCGTGACCAGAAGCAGGTTCGAGCCGAGCGCGCGGATCTGCTCCTCGACGCGCCGCTGCGCGCCCGCGCCGACCGCGATCATGACGATCACCGCGCCCACGCCGATGACGATGCCGAGCATGGTGAGCGCGCTGCGCAGCTTGTTGATCGCCAGCGCGCGCAGCGCCACGCGCAAGAGCTGCAGCATGCTCATGCCGCCACCGCCGCCGCCACCGGCTGCTGTGTCTCGTCGGCAACGAGGTGCCCGTCGCGGAAGCGCAGCAGGCGCCGCGCGTAGCGCGCCACGTCCGCCTCGTGCGTCACGAGCACCACCGTCATGCCCTGGCGGTTGAGCTCCTGGAACAGAGCCATGATCTCGATGCTGGTGTGCGAGTCGAGCGCCCCGGTCGGCTCGTCGGCGAGGATGATGAGCGGCTCGGTCACGAGCGCGCGGGCGATCGCCACGCGTTGCTGCTGGCCGCCCGAGAGCTGGGCCGGATGGTGGTGCGAGCGCTCGGCGAGCCCGACGCGCTCCAGCATCTTCATTGCTCTTTCTTGTCTTGATTTCTTCGGTACTCCGGCGTAGAGAAGCGGCAGTTCGACGTTCTCGAGCGCCCGCGTGCGCGGCAGGAGGTTGAAGTTCTGGAACACGAAGCCGATGTGCCGGTTGCGCACCGCGGCGAGCCGGCTCGAGTCCATCTCGGAGACCGTGCTTCCGTCGAGGCGATATTCGCCGCTAGTGGGGCGGTCCAGGCAGCCGACCAGGTTCATGAAGGTGGACTTTCCCGACCCCGACGGGCCCATCACCGATACGAACTCGCCTTTGCCGATGCCCACGCTGACGCCGTCGAGCGCCCGCACCTCGGTGTCGCCCATGCGGTAGAGCTTCACCAGGCTGCGCGTCTCGATCAGCATCAGAAGAAGCGCGGGCGCGGCAGGCCGCCGCCCGCGGGCTGCGAAGCCGCCCCGCCCGCGCCAGCGCCGATGATCACTTCCGCGCCCTCGGCGAGCTCGCCAGCGAGGACCTCGGTGGTCGAGCCGTCGGTGAGGCCCAGCCGCACGTCGCGCGGCTTGGGCTCGCCTCCATCCAGCACGTAGACGCGGCCGGTCGCGGCCTGGCCGCGCGCCCCGGACTCGGCGAGCAGCCGCTCCCAGGCCGGGCGCTGCTCGGGGGTCAGGATCTCGGCGATGCGGCTGTTCGTTTCCGCGCGGATGCGCTCGGCCTGGCGGCGGCGCTCGCCTTCGCCCTGCACGTCGCGCACGCGGGCGAGTTTCTGGCGCGCGTCGGAGAAGATCTCCTCCAGGCGTGCCTTTTGCGCGTCGCTTGGCTTGAGCTCCTCCACGATGCGGGCGCGGAACTGCTGCACGGCCTGGCCGCCGCTGCTCTGCGTGGAAGGCGCATCCGCGGGCACCCTTACATCGGCGGCGCCCGCGGGGCGCCAGCGCAGCGCCGCGTTGGGCACCTTGAGCGCGCTGTCGCGGTTCTCGACCACGATGCGCACGTTCGCGGTCATCCCCGGCAGCAGCGCGAGGTCCGGATTCTGGGCCGAGATCACCACCGTGTAGCTCACCACGTTCTGCACGTTCTGCGGCGACTTGCGGATCTGCCGGATCTCTCCGGTGAAGTTGCGGCGCGGGAAGGCGTCGACGGCGAAGGTGGCAGGGAGCCCGACGCGCAGCCGGCCGACGTCGGCCTCGTCGATCGCCGCCTCGACCTGCATGTCGCGCAGGTCCTGCGCGATGGTGAAGAGCACCGGCGCCTGCAGGCTCGCCGCGACCGTCTGTCCGGCGTCGACGTTGCGCAGGATCACGGTGCCGTCCACTGGCGCGCGGATGATGGTGCGCTCGAGGTCGACCTGCGCCTGCCTGAGCAGCGAGTCGCGCTGCTTGACCGCGGCGATCGCGCTTTGCACCTGCGCCTGGCTCACCTCGATCTGCGCCTGCACCGCCTTCAGCTGCTCCCGGGTGCTGTCGAGCACCACGTTCGCCTTGTCGAGCTCCGCCGGCGAGATGAACTTCTTGTCGACCAGCATTTTCTTGCGCGCCAGGTCGCGCTCGGCGTCGGCGAGCATGATCTTCACCCGGCCGAACTCGGCCTGCTGCGCCGCGAGGCCGGAACGCGCCACCGCCACCGCGCTCTCGGCGGCGTCGAGGTCGGCGCGCGTCTGGTTCACCCGCAGATCGAAGGTGGCCGGGTCGATGCGCGCGATCACCTGGCCTTTTTTCACGGGGGTGTTGAAGTCGGCGTAGATGTCCTTCACCTGGCCGGAGATCTGCGAGCCGACCTGGACCGTCGTCACGGCGTTCAGCGTGCCGCTCGCCGCGACCACCGCCGCCATCGGCCCGCGCTCGACCTTCGCGACGCGGTATCGCACTTCGCCGCTGTCGGCGCGCGACTGGTACCAGTACCAGCCGCCGCCGGCCGCGGCGGCGATGACGAGCGCAAGGATCAGGGCGAGCTTCATGGCGGCGAGATCCCCGGATTATCCTTAACGCCCAGGACCTTCGGCTGGTTCACGCGGCGCGCTGTAACAATGCGCTTCGAGCGCAGGTAGCGCGCCACGACCTCCCAGACCGGCTCGCCCGAGGCGCCCTCGGCCACCGGCGCCCAGCCGGCCACCTTGTAGCGCTTGCCCGCCGCCATGGGAACGCCACGAATTCTCATTTCCGAGATTCGGCCGCCGATTCTTGCGCGGGGAGAGATGGCATAGGTCATGCCGCCGACGCGCGCCATGTCGCCGCCCTGGCGCAGGTAGGGGTCGGGATGAAAAACATTATCGGCCACGTCCTCCAATATGGCTTTGATCTGCGCCCCGGTGAGCTCGTTCAGCGTCGCATAGGGGTACGTGACGGCGGTCTCGCCCATCAGCGCTTCCAGGGTAATCGCCTCGCCCGGCAGGAGCGTGGTGCCCCACCGGAAGCCGGGCGAGAACGCGATCTCGGCGTTCTTCTCGGCGGCGAGCGCCTCCAGGATCAGCTCGTCGAAGCTGCCGTTGAACGTGCCGCGCCGGTAGAGCAGTCCTTCCGTGACCGCGAGCTTTTCGGCGAGCTTTTCCTCATAAGGCTTTCGGACGGTGGAAATGTATGCGGCCATCTCGGGATCCGGCGGAAGCAGGTCGGCGAAGACCGGGAGAAGCCGATAGCGGTGCCCGGTTACGCCGGAATTGCCAACCTCGAGGTCGAGTACGCCGAGGAACTTTCCGTTCGAGCCGGCGTTGGTCACCAGCGTCTTTCCCACCCGGGTGGGCGAAGGGACCGCGTCGTGGGTATGGCCGCCGAGGATGGCGTCGATGCCGCGCACGCGCGAGGCGAGCTTGAGATCCACGTCGAGGCCGTTGTGCGACAGCAGCACCACCGCCCGCGCGCCCTTCGCGCGCGTCTCGTCGACCATCTTCTGCAGGCGGGCGTCCTGGATGCCGAACGTCCAGTCCGGCACCATGTAGCGCGGGTTCGCGATGGGCGTATAGGGAAACGCCTGGCCGATGATCGCCACCGGCACGCCGTTCACCGGGCGTAGCGCGTACGCCGCGAATACCGGTTCCTCGAAGTCGAGGGTGCGCACGTTCTGCGCGAGCAGCACGATCGGCCCGAGCTCGTTCTTGACGGCCTCGAGCACGCGTTCGGCGCCGTAGGTGAATTCCCAATGCGCCGTCATGAAATCCACGCCCAGGCGCTTCTGCGCGCCGATCATGTCTGCGCCGCGGGTCCAGAGCGCGCTCGCCGAGCCCTGCCAGCTGTCGCCGCCGTCGAGGAGGAGCGCCTGCGGCCGCGCGGCGCGCAGCCGCTTCACCAGCGTGGCGAGATGGGCGTAGCCGCCGAGCCTGCCGTAGCGCTGCGCGAGGGTCTCGAAATCGAGGTGCGAGAAGGCGTATGCCGCGCGGCTGCCGCGTGCGATGCCGTAGCGCTTCAGGAAACCCGTACCGTTCGGTTCGCGGAAATGGACCGGCCGTAGCTGCGCGTGCACGTCGGTGACGTGCAGGAGCGAGACATTGCCGAACGGCGGCGCATCGTAGAGCTCGGCCGCGGCCTGCGCCGCGGCTGCCCCGGGTCGAAGGCTCGAGCCTGCCGCTACTGCCAGGAGTAACGCCTCGAGGAAGTCCCGGCGCTGCAACTGCTACTGGTTCACAGGCGAGGCGGGATCGAGCAGCAGCCCGACGAGGTCCTTGATCTGCTGCTCGGTCAGGGTGCCCGAATAGCCCAGCCGCGGCATCTGCGAGCACAGGTTATACGCCTTGGCGTTGTAGATCTTGCCGTAGACGTAGCGCTGCAGCTCCGGCCCGCTGCCGCGCTTCGCTCCGAAGCCGGCGAGGCTCGGCCCGATCGTGCCGTACGAGATCTCCTTCGGCGAGAGCTGGTGGCAGTTGTAGCAGCTCCCTCCGTTTGGCGTGCCCGGCGCGTCGGTCCACTGCATGCCGCGGCCGTTCTGCGCGATGCGCTCGCCGCTCTTCCAGTCGCCGATCAGGCTCGCCTGGGGGAAGGCGATGGTCTTCATCTGGTCGGCTTCGAGCCGCCTGGCGAGCTCGGCGGGCGGCTGGTTGTGGGTTTCCGTGCACACGCGCTGGATGCCGTCCTGCACCACGCGCTCCATGCCCGCCTGGCCCCGCGCGTGGAAGTCGCGCTGCATCACCTTCTCGACGTCCTTGGGTGTCGGCTGTGCAAGCGCCGTGAGGACGGGGGAAAAAGCCAGGAGCGGGAGAAGAGATGCAAGCCGTTTCACCGCTTGTTCCCCGGTCCCTGGTAGGTTTCGCCCTTGCCGGTCACGGTGATGAAATGGATCAGCGCCACCGTGGTGTCGGAGCCGAAGGCCGGCTCGGGCATGCGCATCTGCTGGTAGCAGTTGTTCATCCGCCATTGCATGGTGACGAAGCCGCTGGTGGAGATCCGGTAGGCCGGCCAGCTCGCGGCCACGCTGCGCGCGTTCTCCGGCTTGAGGAGCACCGGCAGCTCCTGCAGCCGGATGCGCTTGCCTTCCTCGCCATGGCAGCTGGTGCAGGCGAAGTCCCACGAGCCGGCGCGCTGGAAGTAAAGCGCTCGGCCGAGCTCGTAGGCGGCCTTCTCCTTGGGATGGCTCTCGCCCGGGGCCATCTTCATGCCTCGAGACTGCGCCGCCACGTAGGCCGAGAGCGACTCCATCTCGGAGGGACGGTCGGCGTTTCCGAACACGCGCTGCGTCGCCTCCTCGCGGCTGCGTCCCTGCAGGGTCGTCATGCAGTGGAGCAGGCGCGTCTCGAGGTCCATGACGCGGTCGGCGTCCTTGAAGTAGCGCGGCAGCGCCGCATAGGCGCCCTTGAGGACGCCGGGTCCGAGGCCGAGGTCGCATTTCTCGAGCGAGGCCTGCCTCGGGCCCTGCGGCTTCTTCCACAGCGCCTCGCCCTCGAGCTCGAACAGCTCCGCCGGGCTGCCCTCGCTCACCATCTGCCGGTAGCGCTCGATTTCCTTCTTGACGTCCTGCGCCGCCGCCGGCGCGCAGAACGCAAGGGAGAGCAGGATGCGCGCAAGAGCCCGGTTCACGCGACCGCGGTCTCGATCTTGTTCGACTCGCCCTTGTTGTCGAGCCACGTCACCTCGATCTTGTCGCCCTTGGCGCCGCCCTTGAGCCGGAACGAGAACACCGGGTTGCGCGAGACCGCCTGGCTCACCTCGGCCTCGATCAGCGCCTTCCCGTTCAGCTTCACCGTGATGTTCTGGATGAAGTGCAGCGGCTGGCCGCTCTGCGCGGTGGTCATGGGGTGGGTCATCAGCACCCGCACCTCCGTGTAGCCGCCGGCGAGCGTCGCCCGCATTTTCATCGGTCCCGCCATGTCAGCCTCCGCACCCGCCGATGGTCACCTTGATCTCCCGGGTGGCGCTGTAGTGCCGGCCGCCGGCCGTCGCGACCACCCGCACGTCGGCGGTCTCGGCCATCTTCACGTTCAGCTTCACGAAGGGAGCCGCGCCTTCCATGAAGTCGAACTTCGCCGCCAGCGGAAAGGGATTTTTCTCCAGCACCACCGCGAGCGAGCTGGTGCCGGGAATGTTGCTCGAAATCTCGATCGGCACCACGGCGCCGTTCTCGGCGATCTGCGGCGCGTCGATCACGATCTCCTTCGACGGCGCCGGATTCGCGGCGCCGATTCCCTTCAATGCGTCCTGCGGCGTCTTGGCGCCGAACGCGCTCTCGTTCCATGCCGCGAGCGCCGCAAGCGGCGTCGCCAGCCACGCGGCGAGGGCGCCGAGCACGGTCCTGCGCAAACGATTCATCGGGTTTCCCAAGGCCCGCGTATTCTAGCGAACCGCGCGGCGGAATACCCCTGACTTGCCTCCGAGTTTCTCCTCCAGCCTGAGGCTGCCGAGCGTCATGCCGCGGTCCACGGCCTTCACCATGTCATAGATTGTCAGCAGCCCGATCGCGGCGGCGGTGAGGGCCTCCATCTCCACGCCGGTCGGGCCGCGGCACTCGACGCGGGCGCGCACCACGATCGCGGACGCCTTCTTGCTCAGCTCGAAGTCGACCGCCACGCGGCTCAACGCGATGGGATGCGCGAGCGGGATGAGATCCGGCGCGCGCTTCGCGGCCTGGATGGCGGCAATCCGCGCCACGCCCAGCACATCGCCCTTCTTCGCCCGTCCCGCGGCGATCAGGCGGAATGTCGCCGGATTCATCGTGATGCGCCCGGAGGCGGTGGCGACCCGATGGGTCGCCTCCTTGGCCCCCACGTCCACCATGTGGGCAGCGCCCCTGGCGTCGAAGTGGGTGAGGCGCTGCGGTGTCATCTTCCTTGCCATGGCCGGCGGTATGATAAACACATGCGCGCTCTTGCTTTTCGCGCTCTCGCCTTTTTTGCCGTGGCACTGATCGGCCTCGCGCCCCGTGCCTGGGCGCAGTCGGCGCTGCCCGACCTGGGCAGCGTGGGCGACCTCGAGCTTTCCCCGCAGACGGAGCGGCGGCTGGGCGAGAGCATCGTACGCGAGATGCGGCGCGATCCCCAGTTCATCGACGATCCCGAGCTCTCGGAATACCTGGGGACGATCGGCGCGCGCCTTTCCCAGGCGATGGGCGCGCGGCAGGACTTCGAGTTCTTCGGCGTGCGCGACCCGACCATCAACGCGTTCGCGCTGCCCGGTGGCTTCGTCGGCGTGCACACTGGGCTCATCATCGCTGCCGACACCGAGTCGGAGCTCGCCTCGGTGATCGCGCACGAGCTGTCGCACGTCACGCAACGCCACATCGCGCGCATGCTGGGCCAGCAGAAGCAGATGCAGCTGCCGGTGCTTGCGGCCATGGCGGCGGCGCTGCTCCTCGGACGCTCCCGGCCCGACCTCGCCGGCGGCGCGAGCGTCGCGGTACAGGGGGCTGCGGCCTCCGCCCAGCTCTCCTACTCGCGCGACTTCGAGCGCGACGCCGACCGCACCGGCCTGCAGGCCCTGATCGCCGCCGGCTACGACCCGCGCGCGATGGCGGTGTTCTTCGAGAAATTGCAGCGCTCGCAGCGCGTGTCGGACGACGGCACGCTGCCGGGCTACCTGCGTACCCACCCGGTGACCACCGAGCGTATCGCCGACGCGCAGAACAGGGTGGCGGCACTGCCGTACAAGCAGCACCCGGACAGCGTCGAATTCCACCTGGTGCGCGCGAAGCTGCGCTCGGAGGGCGGCGACGCGCAGGACACGGTGACGCTCTTCGAGCGCTCCGTGAGCGAGAAACGCTACGCCAACGAAGCCGGCGCCCGCTACGGGCTGGTGAGCGCCCTGCTGCGGGCGCGGCGCGCGCAGGCCGCCGCCGCGGAGATGGCGAAGCTCCGCGCCACCGCAGTGTCGAGCCCGATGGTGGACACGCTCGAGGCGCGTGTGCGCCAGGCGAATAAAGATGTAGCGGGCGCGGAAAAGGTGCTTGCGCAGGCGCGTGCGCGCTATCCGGCTTCGCGGGCGCTGCTTTATGCGCAGGTGGAAGTCCAGCAGGACGCCTCGCGCAACGAGCAGGCGATCGCGCTCCTCAACGAGGCGGTGCGCAACTCCCCCGGCGATCCGCGGCTGAGGTCGCTGCAGTCGCGCTCGTACGCGGCGCTCGGCAAGCGTCTGCTGCAGCACCAGGCGCAGGGCGAGTACTACGCGCTGCAGGGCAGCCTGCCGGCCGCCATCGAGCAGCTGCAGCTCGCCCGCGGCGCGGGCGACGGCGACTTCTACCAGCTTTCCGTGGTCGACGCGCGCCTCAAGGAGCTGCGCGCACAACAGGCTGCCGAGGGCAAGCGCTAGGTCTGCGGGCGCTCGCCGCGCTGGCGCTGCGGCTCGAAGTACGCCTCGTAGAGAAGGTCGAAGGTCTTTTCCGCCTCGGCCAGGAGCTCGTCGTCGCTCTGCGCGCGGCGCACCGCTCCCTGCAGCAGCGTCTGCACGCCGGCTGCCTCCTGCACCGGGGCGCCGCCGGCTTCCAGGTAGTGGACGATTGCGCCGATTCTCGCAATCGCCTGGTTGGCGCCGAGCTGCAGCTGGCGCATGATTTCCTCGTACGCGACGAGCGCGTCGCCCGCAGGGAAATGCGCGCCTTCGAAGCCGAAGCTGATCGCCTCCGGCGGCGCCTCGCCGCTGCCCTCGAGCCACAGCATCTTCGCCTTCGGGTCGACGAACCTACGCACCAGCCAGGCGCTCGCCAGCCGGTCGGCCCCGAGGGGCTTGCGCGTCACCCAGGTGCGCCCGTGGAGCTTCTCGCCCGTGCCGATCGAGTTCGGCGCCTGCGAGAAGTACAGTTTGCGGATCTCCTGGTCGGCTTCCGCGAGCGCCTGCTGCGCACGCGCCTTGGCAGGCGTCGGGAAGAAGTCGAGCGCGGAAATGGCCTCGAAGTCGCGGCGCTGCTTGAGCAGCACGCGCGCGAGCGCGCTCGGATCGCTGTGGCCGAAACCGAGCCGCAGGCCCTCCACGATCTTCACCAGGGCCTCGTATTGCGCCGAGCGGTCGAAGAGCCGGCGAAAGGCCTCGTTCTGCGCTTGCGAGGTCGCCGCAACGCGCAGCGCGTACGCGGTCCCGCCTTCCCTGCCGACATGCGCGGCGAGCTCGTCGAGCGATTTGCGGTTGGCCGGGGTGTCCGGAAGGGCGTAGGCGCCCTCGCGCAGCACGCCCGCGCCGAGCGATTCGAGCTTGCGCAGCACGCGCATGCGCGCCGACGGATCCTCCGCCGGGAGCTGTGCGACCATGACGAGCCAAGGGTCCATCCCTTTTATCATCTTATACTGCGAGTTGACCCGAACCGCCCATGAACTTCGACAAGGAACTCGACGCGCGCGGCCTGAATTGCCCGCTTCCCATCCTGCGCACGAAGAAGGCGCTCACCGATCTGCGCTCGGGGCAGGTGCTGAAGGTGCTCGCCACCGACCCGGGCTCGGTGAAGGATTTCCAGACCTTCGCCCGCCAGACCGGGCACGAGCTGCTGTCGCACGACGAAGCGAACCGGGAATTCACCTTCTTCATGAAGAAAAAGTGAGGCGCGCGGCTTCGCTCGCGGCGTCGGCGGTTGTCGTCCTGTCGATTCCATTCGCGGCGGCGCAGCCGACTTTCACGGTTCGCGTGCTTACGCCGGAGACGGCGCTGAAAGCCGCCCAGGCGGCGCTGAAGAAATGCCGCGACAGCGGCTACCAGGCCACGGTCGCGGTGGTCGACCGCATGGGCGTGCTGCAGGTGCTGCTGCGCGACCGCTTCGCCGGGCCGCATACGCCGGACATGGCGCGCGCCAAAGCCTACACCGCGGCTAGCTTTCGCACCGATACCGCCGCGCTCGCCGAGGCCACGCAGCCGGGCAGGCCGCAGAGCGGCATTCGCAACCGGCCCGAAGTCGCGGCGGTGGGCGGCGGGCTCGTGATCGAGGCGGGCGGGTCGCTCCTCGGCGGCATCGGCGTGTCGGGCGCGCCCGGCGGAAGCGAAGATGCGCTCTGCGCCGCGGCGGGCATCGAAGCGATCCGCGAGGACATCGAGCTCTGATCGGGAATATGGAATAATCGATCGCATGATGGCGCGCTGGATCCGGCTCGGCGCATGCGAGCCGCACCAATTCGAAGAGCTGTTCTCGCGGCTTGCCGCGGCACAGGCGAAGAACGCCGCGCCCGCGCTCATCTGGGCGCAGGCGCAAACGCACTACCTCTTCGCGCTCATCGCCCCGCGCCGCCTGGCCCCTGGGCGGGTCTCGCGCTGGATCTCGTGGGCGCTCGCGCCGGCGGTCGCCACCTATCGCCAGTTCGGCCTCGCGGCATATCTCCAGGACGAAGCGATCTGGCTGCACGGCCGCAGGATCGCCGCCAGCAGCATGGGCACGATCGGCGAATGCGCGGTGGTGGCGTCGAGCTTTCTGCTGCAGTTTCCGGCGAAGTGCGTCGCCGTGCCCTCGCGCGACCTGGAGGACGCGTTCCGCGTGCGCCTCGAGGCGCAGCACGGCTGGCAGTTCGACCATTCCTGGCCGACCGAGCCCGAGCGCAGCTTCCGTCAGGTCCCGAGCTTCTCGTAGACCGGGCGGATGGCGCGCCCGATCGCCGGCAGCTGCGTGCGGTAGAGCGCCGCGGCCGCGACCCCGGCGAGCCCGCAGAAGAGCAGCGTATGCGGCGGGCCGATGCGCTCGGCGACCCAGCCGGTGACGAGCGCCCCCAGCGGCGTCATGCCGATGAACGACATCACGTAGAGCGAGGCGACGCGCCCGCGCAGCTCGTCGGGCACGATGCTCTGCAGCACCGTGTTGGACGAGGCGGCGGTGAGCATCAGCCCGAGCCCGATGAAGTAGAGCGCCGGCAGCGCGAGCCACAGGGTGTTGGAGAACGAGAACACGCACAGCGCCGCGCCCGCCAGCGCCACCGTCCGGCTGATCAGGCGAAAAAGCCCGCGGATCCCCGTGCGCAGGGCGAGGTACACCATTCCGGTGAGTGCGCCGAGCCCGGCGGCGGAAATGAGCAGCCCGAGCGTCCCCGAGTCGCCGTGGAACGCCTCGCGCGCGAACCAGGGCATCATCGACACGTACGAGCCCACGGTGAGGCTCGCCGAGGTGAGGAGCAACAGCGCGCAGCGCGACGGCAGGAAACCGTACGCGTAGCGCGTACCCGCCACGAGCTGTCGGAAAAGGGTTTCACTCCCGGGGCCGGGGGGTGAATGCCCGCTCGGGATGCGCGAAAGAGCGAACAGCATGGCGAAATACGACGCCGCGTTGGCGCCGAAGCCCCAGCGCTCGCCGAGGGCGGCGATCAGCACGCCGCCCACCATCGGCCCGAGGAAGCGGGCGAGGTTCATCATGATCGAGTTGAGCGCGATCGCGCTCGCCAGGTCGGTGCGCCCGCCGACGAGCTGGATCAGGATCGACTGCCGCGCCGGAGCGTCCCAGGCGTTCACCAGGCCGAGCACCAGGTTGCCGGCGATGAGATGCCAGGGCTGGACCACGCCGAGCGCTACAACCGTGAACATCGCTGCTGCCTGGAGCGCCGCAATGGAGTTCGTGGCGATGAGCAGCCGCCGGCGGTCGAAGCGGTCGACGAACACGCCCGCGAGCGGCGCCAGCACGAGGAAGGGTATCTGCTGCGCGAACGCCGCGACCCCCAGCAGCAGCGTCGAGCCCGACAGGCGGTACACGAGCCAGCTCGTCGCGATCATCTGCAGCCAGGTGCCGATCTGCGACACGCCCTGGCCGGCGAAGAACCAGCGGAAGTCGCGGTGCCGCAGGGCCCGCAGGCCGTGCGGCAGCGTCACTTGCGACCGCGAAGCTTCTGCAGCTGCTCCTGAAGCTTGAGCAGCTCCTGCTCGTTGCTGGATAGGCGCTTGCGCGCCTCTTCGACCACGTGCGGCGGTGCGCGTTCCACGAACGACGCGTTCCCGAGCTGGGCTTTCGCCTTGGCAATCTCGCCGTTGACCCGGGCGATCTCCTTGGAGATGCGTTCGGCCTCCAGCGCCGGATCGACTTCCTTGAACAGCATGATGCGCGCTTCGCCGACCACCGCCACCGGCGCAGTGGAATCGGGGAGCGCCGCGACTTGTCGAATTTCACTCAGTCTCGCGAGGGCTTGTGTTGAAACCATGACCAAATCCGCGTCTCTTGCTGGAGGTGCGCTGGTCGTATACAACGGCAATTTCTCGCCAGGAGGGATCTTCGACTCGCTGCGCAGGTTGCGCGCCGCCACGGTCCATTCCTTCAGCACAGCCATGTCGCGCTCGGCGGCCTCGTCGATCTTCTCCGGCTGCGACTTCGGATAGGGCTGCAGCATGATCGTCGCCCCCTTCTTGCCGGCCAGCGGAGCGACCTTCTGCCAGAGCTCCTCGGTGATGAACGGCGTGATCGGGTGGAGCAGGCGCAGCGACGTTTCGAGGACGCGCACCAGCGTGCGGCGCGTGCCGCGCTGGGCCGCCTCGTCGGGGCTTTGGAGCTGCAGCTTGGCGAGCTCGACGTACCAGTCGCAGTACTCGTCCCACACGAAGCTGTAGATCGAGGCCGCGACGTTGTCGAAGCGGTACTCGGCGAAGCCCTGCTCGGCGGCCGCCTCGACGCGCTGCAGCCGGCTTACGATCCAGCGGTCGACGAACGAGTGCTTCACCGGCAGCTTCTCGTCCAGGCCGCAGTCGCGCCCCTCGACGTTCATCAGGACGAAGCGCGCCGCGTTCCACAGCTTGTTGCAGAAGTTGCGATAGCCCTCGCAGCGGCCGAGATCGAAGTTGAGGGTGATCGAGAACGTGGCGAGCGAGGCGAAGGTGAAGCGCACCGCGTCGACGCCGAACGCCGGGATTCCGTTCGGGTAATGACTCTTGATGTACCTCTCGATGCGCTCTTTGTGCTCGTCTTTCATCAGGCCCACGGTGGACTTCTTCAGCAGGTCCTCGAGCGAGCTGCCGTCGATCAGGTCGAGGGGATCGATGGTGTTGCCCTTCGACTTCGACATCTTCTCGCCCTCGGCGTCGCGCACGATGGCGTTGATGTAGACGTCGCGGAACGGCACCTTGCCGGTGAAGTAGCGCGTCGCCATGATCATGCGCGAGACCCACAGGGAGATGATGTCGTTGCCGGTGATCAGCGCCGACGACGGCAGGAACACGTCCTGATCGGGCGTCTTGTCCGGCCAGCCGAGCGACGAGAACGGCACCAGCTGAGACGAAAACCACGTATCCAGGACGTCAGGGTCGCGCCGGAGCTTTTTGCCTTTGGCTTTTTCCTGGGCGGCTTTTTCGTCATGCGCGACGTAAATCTTCCCTTCCTCGTCGTACCAGGCGGGGATCTGGTGGCCCCACCAGAGCTGGCGCGAGATGTTCCAGTCCTCGAGGTTCTCCAGCCAGTTGTTGTAGGTCGCCGTCCAGTGCTCGGGGATGAAGCGCACCTCGCCGCGCTTCACCACCTCGAGCCCGTCCTTCGCCATGCCGGCCATCTTCACCCACCACTGGTCGGTGAGCATCGGCTCGACCACGGCACCGCTGCGGGCGGACTTCGGCAGCACCATCCTGTGCTTCTTGTCGACGCCGGCCAGGTAGTTGCCTTGCTCGAGCGCCGCCACCACGGCCTTGCGCGCGACGTAGCGGTCCATCCCCTGGAACTGCTTCGGGCCGTTCTCGTTGATCTTGGCGTCGAGCGTCATGACGACGATCAGCGGCAGCTGGTGGCGCTGCGCCGCCGCATAGTCGTTGAAGTCGTGCGCGCCGGTGATCTTGACGCAGCCGGTGCCGAAGTCGCGCTCGACCATCTCGTCGGCGACGATGGGGATGTTGCGGTCGCAGAGCGGCAGCTCGACGAGCTTGCCGACGAGATGCCGGTAGCGCGCATCCTCCGGGTGCACGGCAACCGCGCCGTCGGCGAGCATGGTCTCGGGCCGCGTCGTCGCGATGGTCATGCCGTGCAGCTTGACGGGGGTGCCGTCCTTGTCCTGGGAGGGCTGCGGGCCATCGACAAAGGGATACGTGATCTGCCACATCGTGCCGACGGTGTCCTCGTTCTCGACCTCGAGGTTGGAGACCGCCGTGCGGAGCACCGGGTCCCAGTTCACCAGCTTCTTGCCACGGTAGATGAGGCCGTCGTCGTACCACCGGACGAATGCCTCGATTACCGCGCGTGACATCCTGGCGTCGGCCGTGAAATAGCCCGCCGGCTGGCCTTCGCGCGTTTCTTCACTTTGGGCGTATTCCCAGTTTGCGGAGGTGCCGAGGCGGCGCATCTGGCGCGTGATGGTCGATCCGGACTGCTGCTTCCATTGCCACACGCGCCGGTTGAACTCTTCGCGGCCGAGCTCGCGCTTGCTCTTGCCTTGCGCCTCGATCTGCCGCGTGACGACCATCTCGGTGGCGATGCCAGCGTGGTCGGTGCCCACCACCCAGTTGGTGTTGTCGCCCTTCATGCGGTGGTAGCGGATGAGCGCGTCCATGAGCGTCTGCTGGAACGCGTGGCCCATGTGCAGCGTGCCGGTGACGTTGGGCGGCGGAAGCTGGATGCAATACGCGGGCTTCTTTTGTTCCTGGTGGCGGAAATACCCGGCTGCTTCCCACCGCTGGTACCAGGCCTGCTCGATGGCGGCCGGGCTGAAGCTCTTGTCGAGCACTTCAGTCCTTTTTCTGGCCGCGCAGCGCTTGGGCCACGGCCGCGGCCACGGATTCGCGCACAATCTGCATGACGCTGACCGTGAGCTCGGCGCGGACCCCGTTCAGCGCGCGCGCCGTTGCCCGGTCGATTTCCGGCCCGAGGCGCTCGAGCAGCGCACGCTCCAGCTGATCGGCGAGCGCATCCAGGGCGTCCTGGTCCACGTGGGCTGCGGGCGCCGCCGGGGCGGACGGCGCGGCAGGCTCGAGCGGCAGGTCCTCGACGACCTGTGTGAGGACCGGGACGTCGGCGTCGACGGGATCGGCGGCGCTCACTCCGCGTCCTTCGCGAGATCGTGGCTCGTGATCTTGTAGCCGCGGGCCTGGTAGAAGCGGTACCGCGCGCGTGCCGCCTGGCGCTCGGCTTCGCCGGTGGGCACGACTTCGAGCAGGCGCTCGAAGCGCTCGAAATGCGGCGGACATTCGGCGCCGAGGTTGAGGAGGAGCTCGCAGCTACCCGGCGTATCCGCGTCCGAGCTGATGAGGACCGGCGTCTCGGCCGCGAGCGCCTCGTGCGGGGCGCAGTGCGGCACGAAGCCGATCGCCGGCCAGGTCCACAGCAGCTTGTCGATGCGGCTCGCGGCCTCGGCCTCGGGCGCGTAGATCAGCATCCGCTTTTTCTGCGCCAGCGCCTTGCCGGCGAGCCTGCAGGCCACCTGGAAACGATCTTCCGCGTTGAAGTAGAAGTCGATCGTGGTCAAGCGCTATTTCTTGCCGGCGTGGCGCAGGGCAAAACGCACGAGGAGCGGGACCGGCCGCGCCGTGGAGCCCTTTTCGCGGCCGCTCTTCCACGCGGTGCCGGCGATGTCGAGGTGCGCCCAGCGCATCTCGTGCGTGAAGCGGGCGAGGAAGCAGGCGGCGGTGATGCTGCCGCCGGGCCGCCCGCCGATGTTGGCGAAGTCGGCGAAGTTCGAGCGCAGCTGCTCCTGGTAGTCGTCCCACAGCGGCATTTGCCAGACGCGGTCCCAGGCATCGTCGGCCGCCTCCCGGATCTCCTCGGCGAGCTTGTCGTCGTTGGCGAAAAGCCCGGTTGCGACGTGGCCGAGCGCCACCACGCAAGCGCCGGTGAGGGTGGCCACGTCGATCACGGCGTCCGGCTCGAAGCGCGCGGCGTAGGTGAGCGCATCGCAGAGGATCAGCCGCCCCTCGGCGTCGGTATTGAGGATCTCGACGGTCTGCCCCGAAAGCGTCGTCACGACGTCGCCCGGCTTGGTGGCATGGCCGCCGGGCATGTTCTCGCAGGTCGGGATGACGCCGACCACGTTGACCGGCGCTTCCATGCCGGCGAGCGCCCGGATCGTGCCGAGCACCGACCCGGCGCCGGACATGTCGAACTTCATCTCGTCCATCTCGCCGGCGGGCTTGAGGGAAATGCCGCCGGTGTCGAACGTGATGCCCTTGCCGACCAGCGCCAGCGGTTTCTTCCCCTTGGCGCCGCCCGCGTAGCGCAGCACGATCAGCTTCGGCGGCTGGTGCGACGCGTTCGTCACCGCGAGGAAGGCGCCCATGCCGAGGCGCTCGAGGTCGCGCCGCTCGAGCACCTCGAGCTGGAGCTTGAACTGGCGCGCGAGCTTCTTCGCCTCCTCGGCGAGGTAGCTCGGGGTACAGATGTTGCTCGGCAGGTTGCCTAGGGTGCGCGCGAGGTCGGCGCCGTCGGCCGTCGCCTGCGCCTCCGCGAGCGCCTGCTCGAGCTGCGCGTTGGAGGCGAGCGGCAGCGTGACGTGCGAAAGCGACGCCGCGTCGGCCTTCTTCTGCGTCTTCAGCAGGTCGAAGCGGTAGAACGACTCGCGCGTGCCGAGCACCGCGTGGCGCAGGTTCCAGGACACGGGCCGCGAGCTCACCTTGGTGTCGACGAGGAACACTGCGGCATCCTTGACGTCCAGGTCCTTCAGGGCGTTGGCGGCGCCGCGCACCGAATCGCGGTACGCGTTCTCGGAGAATTCCTTGCGCTCGCCCAGGGCGACGAGCAGCACGCGCTCGGCCGCGACGCCCGGCAGGCCGCGCAGGAGCAGCGTCGAGCCCGGCTTGGCCGGCAGATCGCAGAGCGCCTTCTTCAGCGCGCCGCGCGCGGCCTGATCGACGCGCTTCGCCGCCGGGGTGAGGTCCTGATCGCGGTGCACGCCGAGCACCACGCAGCCGCTTTTCGCGCTCTCGGGAGAGAGAGTCTTTATGCTAAATTCCACAGCGAAAGTATCGCATGATCTTCCACCGGGCGCTCCTCAGGGAATTCGCCAGCCTCGCGGGCGCGGTGTTCATGACGCTGTTCGCGATCGCGCTCACCACGCGACTGATTCGCCTGCTCGGACAGGCCGCGGGCGGCCAGATTCCCACCGACGCGGTGATCGCGTTCCTCGGCTTCTTCGCGCTCGGCACGCTGCCGGTGCTGCTTTCGCTCACCATGTTCATCTCGGTGCTGATCACGCTCACGCGCAGCTGGCGCGATTCGGAGATGGTGATCTGGTTCGGCTCGGGGCTGTCGCTCACGGCGTGGCTCAAGCCGGTGATGCTGTTCGCGCTGCCGCAGATCGCGGTGATCGCCGCGCTGTCGCTCGTCATCTCGCCGTGGGCCGCGCAGATGGGCGCGCAGTACGTGACGCGGCTGGAGGCGCGCGACGACGTCTCGCGCGTCAATCCCGGCGTGTTCGGCGAGACCGGCAACAAGGAGCGGGTGTATTTCGTCGAATCGATCTCGGGCGACGCCGCGACGGTGCAGAACGTGTTCGTGAGCTCGGTGCAGCAGCAGAAAAGCGGCGTCAGCATGAGCCGGGTGGGCCGCACCGAGACCGCGCCGAACGGCGACCGCTTCATCGTGCTGGAAGACGGCCGGCGCTACGAGGGTGCCCCCGGCGACGAGCAGTACCGGGTGATGGAATTCCAGCGCTACGCCGCGCGCATCGAAACCGCCGAAAGCAAGGAGCCGCAGCTCTCGCAGAAGAGCATGACGACCGCGCAGCTGCTCGCCAACCCGACCCCGGTCAACCTCGGCGAAGTGCTGTGGCGCGTCGGCATTCCGGCGTCGGCCGCGATCCTGGTGCTGCTCGCCATCCCGATGAGCTTCGTCAACCCGCGCGCCGGGCGCTCGGTGAACCTGCTGTTCGCGCTGTTCACCTACATCGTCTACTCCAACCTGCTCAGCGTCAGCCAGGCTCGCGTGTCGCAAGGGCGCATGGACTTCGGCATCGGCGTATGGCTGGTGCACGCCGCGATGATCGCGCTGCTCGTGTTCATGTTTGCGCGGCGCATGCAGGTCATCCGCCTGCGCCTGGGCCGATGATCGCCGGGCCGCGCATCCGTACCCTGGAACGCTACTTCGCGCGCCAGATCTTCGGCGGGGTGGGCTTCGTCCTGCTCGCGTTCCTGGCGCTGTTCGCCTTCTTCGACCTCATCAAGGAGCTGGGCGACCTCGACCGCGGCGAATATCACCTGCGGGCCGTGTTCCTTTTCGTGCTGCTGTCGCTGCCGGCGCACGCCTACGAGCTGTTCCCGATCGCGGTGCTGATCGGCACGCTGTACGTCCTCGGGCAGCTCGCGGCCAATTCTGAGTACACGGTGATGCGCACCTCCGGTCTGTCGCCGCTGCGCGCGGGGTTGATGCTCGGCAAGATCGGCCTTGCCTTCGTGGCGCTCACGTTCGTGCTCGGGGAGTGGGCGGCGCCCTACGCGGAGGAGACCGCGCAGAAGGTGAAGCTGCGCGCCATGAGCTCGCTCATCGGCCAGGGCCTCGAGTCTGGCCTGTGGTTCAAGGACGAAGGCTCGTTCATCAACGTGCGCGAGGCGCGCCAGGCGAGCTCGCTCCAGGGCGTGCGCATCTTCGAGTTCGACGCCGACTACCGCCTGCGTCGCATGACCAACGCGCAGCGCGCCGAGTACCGCGGCCACGGCCTCTGGATGATGCTCGACGTGGTCAGCACGCAATTCACCCCGGAGGGGCCGCGCACCGTGCGCGAGGCGGAGCGCGAATGGAAATCGGCCGTGAGTCCCGACATGCTCGACGCGCTCATCGTCAAGCCCGACCAGATGTCGGTGTGGGCGCTCCACAAGTACATCCAGCACCTGGCGGGCAACCGTCAGAAAACCGAGCGCTACGAGATCGCGTTCTGGAAGAAGCTGCTCTATCCGGTGGCCGCGCTCGTGATGATGGCGCTCGCGCTACCCTTCGGCTACTCCTCCGGGCGCGCGGGCGCGGTCGGCCTCAAGGTGTTCCTAGGCATCATGCTCGGGATCCTGTTCCACGGCTTGAACAGCCTGATCGCGCACATCGGTCTGCTGCAGAACTGGCCTCCGGTCTCGGCAGCCCTCGCGCCGAGCGCCGCGTTCCTTGGCGCGGCGCTCCTCATGATGTGGTGGGTCGAGCGCCGCTAGGCTAGGACGAGGCGGCTGCGCGCGAGCCGGTCGTGGAGGAACTGCCGGTCGCGGTCGAAAAGGGCCCAGAGCACCGAGACTCCAGTCGGCACCAGGATCGCCGCAAGGATCAGCCTTAGCAGCGCTCGGGCTGGCGTTACACCGATGAGACGGATGCGCCAGGCCCTCATGGCGAGCGTCTGGCCGCCGCGCAGCCAGGACCACAGGAAATAGGCGGCGAAGAAAAGGCCGATGAAGAGCTGCAGCAGGTGGCGCATGCCGCCGGCGGTGGCATCGCGGCCGCCGCTCGCGAAGAAGAACACCCAGGCGGCGAAGAAAGCGACCGCGAAGAGGAGAAGCGCTTCGTAGACCATGCTTGCCAGGCGCCGCGGGAGTCCCGGCGTCGCAGCGCTCACCGGCGCTTCTTCTCCGCCGGCGGCGTGGACGGCGGGACGAGGCTCTGGCGCTTTTCCGGCGGCAGCGCCTGGTACTCCGCCCAGGCGTCGCGCAGCTGCTCGCGCTTCTCGGGCGGCGCTTTCGCGATGCGCTTGTAGTTCTCGCGCGCCTGCCGGCGTTGCTCGGGGCTGAGCTTCGCCCAGTCCTGCATGCGCCGCTGGACCCGTTCCTGCTCCTCGGGCTTCATTTTCGGGTAGCGGTTCGCGATGCCGACCCACTTGCGGCGCCGCTCCTGCTCGAGCCTTTCCCAGTCGGCCTTGAGCGGCGCGAGCACCATCTGCTGGTCGGCAGTGAGCTCGGCCCAGGCCGGGCGCACGGGCGCTTTTGCCTTCGCGGCGGGCTTGGCCTTCTCGGATACCGCCTTCGATTTTTCGGCGGGCTTCGGCTTGTCGGGCGTTTGCGCGATGGCGTTGCCAGCCAGGGAGAGGGCCAGCACTACGAGCGCAGCGCGCAGCATTACTGGTCCGCGTTGCGCTTTTTCAGCCAGTTCTGGAAGCCGCGATCGAGGTAGGCGTCGATCGGCAGGTCGTCGGTGAGGAGCTGCGAATCGAGCTCCTCAAGCTCCGCGATACGCTGGCTCTGCTGCCAGCTGTAGATGCCCGTCGCGCCGCCCGCCAAGATGGCGAGCGAGAGCACCGCGTAGAGCGCGCCCGTGGTCCAGCCGCCGAAGCGGCCGAGAACGTTGTCGGCCCATGCGAGCGCAGGAGCGCGCTCTGGACGCTGGTGCGCCAGCGCCCCTTCGCGCGCCGCCAGAAGCCGGCGCTCCACCTGGCTGCCCAGCGATCCGCTGTTCAGCAGGTGACGGACCCTTTTTCCGAATTGTTGCTCGTTCATAGCGTTGTCAGGCCGGCTCAAAGCGTGATACCCCGCGCCCGGAGCGCCGCCGCCAACGTGTGCGTAGCCCGGGAGCAATGCGTTTTCACGCTGCCCTCCGAGCATCGCATGCGGCGCGCGGTTTCGGCCACGTCCAATTCCTCCCAGTAACGCATTATGAAGGCCTCGCGTTGACGCTCGGGTAAACGCGAGATCTCTTCTTCAATGATTTCAAGGACTTGTGACTGTTCTAGTCGATCCCCCGGGGCCTCCTGGCGATTGGACTCGTAGGCGGGCTCCAAGGTTTCCAGGGGATCCTGCTCGTCATCATCGCGGTTGGGCGTCAGCGAGGAGAGCAGCGTGGTCCAGAGCGAGCGCACCTTCTGGCGTCGGAACCAGTCGCGGATCGCGTTCTGCGTGATGCGATGAAAGAGCAACGGCAGTTCCGCCGCCGGGCGATCACCGTACTTCTCCGCGAGGCGCAGCATCGCGTCCTGCACGATATCGAGCGCCGCCTCCTGGTCGCGGACGGCGAATACGGCCTGTTTGAACGCGCGCCGCTCGACGCCCTTGAGAAACGCCGACAGCTCGCTGCGGGAAGCCAGTAGACCCTCTGCCGGGGCGGTGTTGTTGGCGGCGATGGTACCAAAAATGGCCCACCTGCCGACCCGGGTCGTCTTGACCGCACCGCACCAAGCCTTTATCGTTCAAAGGTTTCCCCATGGACCGGATCAAGACCAGCCAGATCACCGGCGCCGAGATCGTCGTGCGCTGCCTGCAGCAGGAGGGCGTCGAATACGTATTCGGCTACCCCGGCGGCGCGGTTCTGTTCATCTACGACGAGCTCTTCAAGCAGGACAAGGTGCGCCACGTCCTGGTGCGTCACGAGCAGGGCGCGGTCCACGCCGCCGACGGCTATTCGCGCTCCTCGAAGAAGGTGGGGGTGTGCCTCGTCACCTCGGGGCCGGGCGTCACCAACGCCGTCACGGGCATCGCCACGGCGTACATGGATTCGATTCCGCTGGTTGTGCTGACCGGCCAGGTGCCGACGCACGCGATCGGCCTGGACGCCTTCCAGGAGTGCGACACGGTCGGCATCACGCGTCCGATCGTGAAGCACAACATGCTGGTGAAGGACGTGAAGGACCTCGCCTCGGCCATCAAGAAGGCGTTTCACATCGCGGCCACGGGGCGTCCCGGCCCGGTGGTGGTGGACATCCCGAAGGACGTGACCGCCGCGGTCACCGAGTTCCACTACCCCGAGACGATCGCCATGCGCTCCTACAACCCGGTGCGCAAGGGCCACGCCGGCCAGATCAAGAAGGCGGTCCAGCTCCTTCTCGAGGCCCAGCGGCCGATGGTCTATACCGGCGGCGGCGTGATCCTGTCCGAGGCCTCCGGCCAGCTGCGCGAGCTGGTGAAGCTGCTCGGCTTCCCGTGCACCAACACCCTGATGGGCCTCGGCGCGTATCCCGCGACCGACCCGCAGTTCCTCGGCATGCTCGGGATGCACGGCACGTACGAGGCCAACATGGCGATGCAGCACTGCGACGTGCTGCTTGCGATCGGCGCGCGCTTCGACGACCGCGTCATCGGCAATCCGGCCCATTTCGCCCAGAACCCGCGCAAGATCATCCATATCGACATCGACCCGTCGTCGATCTCCAAGCGCGTGAAGGTCGACGTGCCGATCGTCGGCAATATTCCCGACGTGCTCGACGACGTGCTGAAGCTCCTGCGGCAGGCGCAGGCGCCGGACGTCCAGCCCTGGTGGAAGCAGATCGGCGAGTGGCGCGCCAAGGATTGCCTGCGCTACGACCGCAAGTCCGCCATTATCAAGCCGCAGTTCGTGCTCGAGAAGCTGTACGAAGTGACGAAAGGCGAGGCGTTCGTCACGTCCGATGTCGGCCAGCACCAGATGTGGGCGGCGCAGTTCTACAAGTTCAACCAGCCGCGGCGCTGGATCAACTCCGGCGGCCTCGGCACCATGGGCTTCGGCCTGCCGGCGGCGATGGGCGTGCAGCTCGCGAACCCGGGCGCGACCGTCGCCTGCGTCACCGGCGAATCGTCGATCCAGATGTGCCTGCAGGAGCTCTCCACCTGCAAGCAGTACCGGCTGCCGATCAAGGTCGTCAACCTGAACAACAAGTACATGGGCATGGTGCGGCAGTGGCAGCAGTTCTTCCACGGCAACCGCTATTCCGAGTCGTACATGGACGCGCTGCCGGATTTCGTCAAGCTCGCCGAGGGCTACGGCCACCGCGGCGTGCTGGTGGACAAGCCCGCCGACGTCGAGCCCGCGCTGCGCGAGGCCTTCGCGGCGAAGAACGAGCTCGTGTTCCTCGACTTCGTCACCGACCAGAAGGAGAACGTCTACCCGATGATCCCCGGCGGCAAGGGGATCACCGAGATGATTCTCTACGAGGACTTGTGAGCCGCCACATCATCTCCGTTCTCGTGGAGAACGAGTCCGGAGCGCTCTCAAGGATCTCGGGGCTGTTTTCGGCGCGCGGCTACAACATTGAAACGCTGACGGTGGCGCCCACCGAGGACGCCTCGATGTCGCGCATGACCATCGTCACCACCGGCTCGGAGGACGTGGTCGAGCAGATCACCAAGCAGCTGAACAAGCTGATCGAGGTGGTGAAGGTGATCGATCTTTCCGAGGCGGAGCACATCGAGCGCGAGCTGATGCTGATCAAGGTGCGCGCCGGGGCCAAGGAGCGCGAGGACATGAAGCGCATGGCCGACATCTTCCGCGGCCGCATCATCGACGTATCCGACAACACCTACACGATCGAGCTCACCGGCGACACGCGCAAGCTCGATGCGTTCATCCACGCGCTCGACCAGGCGAGCATCATCGAGACGGTACGCACCGGGGCCAGCGGCATAGGACGCGGGAACCGCGTTCTGCGCGTCTAGTTTTTTCTCAGGGGACGGAAAATGAAGGTCTATTACGACAAGGACGCCGATCTCTCATTGGTGAAAGGCAAGAAGGTCACCATCATCGGCTACGGCTCGCAGGGCCACGCGCACGCGCAGAACCTGCAGGAATCGGGGGTCAAGGTCACGGTCGGGCTGCGCAAGGGCGGCGCCTCCTGGGACAAGGCGAAGAAGGGCGGCGCCAAGGTCGCCGAGCTCGACGAGGCCATCAAGGGCGCCGACATCGTCATGGTGCTGCTGCCCGACGAGCACCACGCCGCGGTGTACAAGGAATTCATCGAGCCCAACGTCAAGAAGGGAGCGTCGCTCGCCTTCGCCCACGGCTTCAACATACACTACGGCCTGATCCAGCCGCGCGAGGACCTCGACGTGTGGATGGTGGCGCCCAAGGCCCCGGGGCACACCGTGCGCTCGACCTATGCGGCCGGCGGCGGGGTGCCGATGCTGATCGCGGTGCACCGCGATCAGTCGAAGAAGGCGCGCGATCTCGCGCTGTCGTATGCCGCGGCGATCGGCGGCGGCAAGGCGGGGGTCATCGAGACCAACTTCAAGGAGGAGACCGAGACCGATCTCTTCGGCGAGCAGACCGTGCTCTGCGGCGGATGCGTCGAGCTGGTGAAGGCGGGCTTCGACACCCTGGTCGAGGCGGGGTACGCGCCCGAGATGGCGTACTTCGAGTGCCTGCACGAGCTGAAGCTCATCGTCGACCTGATGTACGAGGGCGGCATCGGCACGATGAACTACTCGATCTCGAACAACGCCGAGTACGGCGAGTACACCTCCGGGCCCAAGATCATCGACGAGGGCACGCGCCGGCGGATGAAGGAGGTCCTGTACCGCATCCAGTCGGGCGAGTACGCGAAGGAGTTCGTGCTCGAGAACCGCGCCGGCGCGCCCACGCTGCTCTCGCGCCGGCGCATGACCGCCGAGCTGCCGATCGAAAAGGTCGGCGCGCGGCTGCGCGAGATGATGCCCTGGATCAAGAAGAACCGCCTGGTCGACACGTCGCGGAACTGAGGAGCGCGAGCAGCGCGTGACGCCGCCCTGGCCGCATCCGATCATCGCCCGCGAGGGCTGGCCGTTCCTCGGCATTGCCTTAGCCGTTTCCATACTCCTGTTTTTCTTTGTGGGCGCGTGGTGGTCGGCGCCGTTCTGGCTCGCCGCCGTGTTCATCCTGCAGTTCTTCCGCGACCCGCCGCGCGAGGCGCCCGACGACCCGGCGGCGGTGCTCTCGCCGGCCGACGGCCGCGTCGTCGAGGTGAGCCGCAGCCACGACCCGTACCTCAAGCGCGAGGCGCTCAAGGTGAGCGTCTTCATGAACGTGTTCAACGTGCATTCCAACCGCGCGCCTGCCGACGGCACGGTCAAGGAGCGCTGGTATTTCGGCGGCGCCTTCGTCAACGCGGCGCTCGACAAGGCCTCGGCCGAGAACGAGCGCAACGCCCTGTGGATCCAGCGCGACGACGGCCAGGATCTCACCTGCGTGCAGGTTGCGGGGCTCATCGCGCGGCGCATCCTGTGCTATGTTGAGCCGGGCGCGCGGCTGGTGCGCGGACAGCGCTTCGGCTTCATCCGCTTCGGCTCGCGCGTGGACCTGTACCTTCCTCCCGACGCACAGGCGAAGGCGGCGATCGGCGAAAAGGTGTACGCAGCGCAGAGCGTGCTCGCATGGCTGAAGACCCCGAGCTCGAAGACCCGGTAGACGAGCATTTGCCGCCGGCGCGGCTCGGCGAGCTGCCGCCGCAGGCCCGGCTCGGCGGCCTACGCCGGCGCGGCATCTACCTGCTGCCGAACCTGTTCACCACCGGAGTGCTGTTCTGCGGCTTCTTCGCCATCGTTCAGGCGATGAACCAGCGCTTCGAGGTCGGCGCGATCGCGATCTTCGTCGCCATGGTGCTCGACGGCATGGACGGGCGCGTCGCGCGCTGGACCAACACGCAGAGCGAGTTCGGCGCGCAGTTCGACAGCATCGCCGACATGGTCGCCTTCGGCGCCGCGCCCGGCCTGATCGCCTACATCTGGGTGCTGAAGGACCTCGGCACGCTCGGCTGGATCGGCGCCTTCATCTACTGCGCCGGCGCCGGCATCCGCCTCGCCCGCTTCAACGCCAACATCACGGTCGTGGACAAGCGCTACTTCCAGGGCCTGCCGAGCCCGTCGGGCGCCGCGGTGATGACCGGCCTGGTGTGGGTGCTGGTCGACTTCGGCTTCATGCCGACCGGCTGGCTCGCGATCCTCGCCTGGGTCGTCGCGGTGTTCGCGGGCGTTACCATGGTCTCGAACGTGCCCTTCTGGAGCTTCAAGGAAGTGAACTGGAAGAAGCGCGTGCCGCTCTGGGTGATCCTGGTGTGCGTGATCGCGATCTCGGTGATCGCTTCGCGCCCCTCGCTCGTGCTGTGGGCGCTCTTCATGTCGTACGCCTTCTCCGGCTACGTCATGTGGGCGATGGGCCACCGGGTGCGGCCGGTCCTGCCCGAGGAATGACCAGCCCCATCTGCGCCAGGACCGCGCGCCCCATCGGACCGTAGGGATTGCCGAGCGTCTCGGCGACCTCGAAGTGGTTGTAGCCGGGCGCCAGGATCAGCTCGACCGTCTTCCCGGCGCGCTCGAGCGCCGCGGCGAATTCGCGCGCCTGGCGCTGGAACTCCGGCGTCTCGAGCGAGCCGTAGAGCAGCACGATCGGCGCCCGGATGCGCTCGAGATGCCGCTGCGGCGATAGCTCCGCCTCCATCTCCTCGCTGAAGCGAACGTACGCGCTGCGCTTCGAGAGTCTGGGCGCTTCCAGGTCGTACATGCCGCTGCACAGCGTGTAGCCCTTGACGATGTCGTTTGGAAGGCTGAAACGAAGCTGCCAGTCGGTTGTGGCGGCCACGCCCGCGAGGTGCGCGCCGGAGGACGTGCCCGATACATGGACGCGCTTCGCGTCGCCGCCGAAAAGCGCTGCGTTGCGGTGTACCCACGCGATCGCCCTGCGCACCTGGTCGGCCATCACGAAGAGGTCGCCGCCGCAGTCGGGCGCGTTGTCGAAATCCAGTGCGACATAATGCGCACCTGCGCCGACGAACATCTCGGCGGCGGCGGCGTATTCCCTGGCGCGTCCCGCGCGCCACGCCCCGCCGTGCACGAAGACCTGGATAGGGGCTCCGCTGCGGGTGGGATAGACGTCGAGCTGCTCGTTGGGCCCCGGGCCGTAGGCGAAGCGCTGCGGCTCGCCCAGGCGCCTGCGCGCCGCCTCGGAAGCGAGGTTGCGGCGTTCGAGTAATTGGTCACGGTTTGGCGCGTAGACCGCCTGGTCATAGGCGTCGTCGAGCGCTTTCTGATCGTAGTCGCGAAAAACCGGCTGCATTGCACACTATCCCTGTCAAAGTTGTTGATGCGGCGCCCGCACACGAGAACGGGCGCGCACTATTCTGACGTGGTCATGGCGACTTATGGGGGACGTCATGGGCAAGGTTGGAAGAAGCTATCCGCGGTTCGAGGTCGTGGCTGAACCGATCGGCGCGCTGGTTGAAGCGGCTGAGGATTCGAAGCTTCAGGCCCGCCTTGGGGCATTCGTCGGCATCGTCGGCGCGCTCGCGCTCATCGTCTGGCTGATGGCGCTTCTGGTGCACTGAATCCCAGTCCGCCGCGCACCCACTCCGCGAAGCGGTGCGCGTCGAACTCCTGCGGCACGTAGACACCGTGGCGGAACTCGCGCGACTGCAGGCCCTGCTGCTGCCATTCGCAATTGCGCGCATCCTGCCGGTTGGTGATATCCCAGAGCGCCACGTAATGCTGCAGGTCGGCCTCGGCGAGCGGCAGGTGCCGGGGCTCGAACAGCCAGTCGTAGACCATGCGCACGCTCTGCGGCCCGGTCGGGAACATGAGCTGCGAGTTCACGTAGTCCGGATGCACGTTGAGGAAGAGGTTGGGTAGCACCATGTCGGCGGCGTACAGCCGCGCCCGCTCCTCTTCGTTCAGGCCGCCGAATGTCGGCAGCCGCGCGGTGCCGTCGAGCGTCAGGGTCTGCGCGCCCGCCGTGTACTCGGGCTTCGTCTCGGCGCCTCCGCGCAGCCCCCAGGCGCCTGCATCCTGATAGGCGGGGACGATGCGGCAGAACTCGGGATGCACCGGCGGGCAGTGGAAGCATTCCGAGAAGTTCTCGGCGAGCAGCTTCCAGTTCGCGGCTACGTCGAGCACGATGCGCCTGCCGATCCTCAGATCGGCGAAGCCGTAGCGGCGGTAGCGCTCGTCGCGCTCGCCGACGGCGTCGGCGAGCGGCGCCGGGTCCTTGCCGAGATGCACGAAAATGAACCCGCCCCAGCTTGCCGCCGCGACCTCGAACAGGGGGAAATCCTCCAGCCTGAAATCGGGCGTCTCCATGCGCCGCGGCGTGGCTACCAGCCGCCCGCCGAGATCGTAGGTCCAGGCGTGGTACGGACAGACGATGCGCCGGCGAGCGAACCGGCCGCGCTCCTCGGTGCAGAGCACCGAGCCGCGGTGCCGGCAGGTGTTGTGGAACGCGCGCAACCCCCCAGCTTCATCTCTCAAGAGAATCAAGCTTTGTGTGCCGAGGCGCACGAGGCGCCAGTCGCCCTCGGCGGCGAGCTCCTCGTCGCGCGCGACGCAGATCCATCGCCCGTACCAGAACACTTCGAGCTCGCGCTCGTAGTGCGCGGGGTCGCGGTACCAGCTCGCCGGCAATCCCGGCTCCAGCCGCTTCAGCGCTTCCCTTGTCATGTCGCTAGAGTAAAGCTATAGTCGGGTCGTGCAACAGGCCAAGCTTGTCGTTTCCCCTCTCTCGGCGCTCCTCGCGCTGGGCCTGCTGCTGCGCCTCGCGCGCTAAATCCCCTATCCCACAATCCGAGTAGCATCCTAGCTGGCCAAAGCGGCCAAGGGATCATTCCATGAGCAAGGAACAGTTGATCATCTTCGACACCACCATGCGCGACGGCGAACAGAGCCCGGGCGCCTCGATGACGCGCGACGAGAAGCTGCGCATCGCGCGGGCCCTGGAGCGCATGCGTATCGACGTGATCGAGGCCGGCTTCCCGGCCTCGTCGAACGGCGACTTCGAGGCGGTGCGCGCGATCGCCAACGTCATCAGGGACTCGACCGTGTGTGGCCTGTGCCGCGCGAACGACCGCGACATCCAGCGTGGCATCGAGGCCCTGAAGGGCGCGAACGCCTGGCGCATCCACACCTTCATCGCGACCAGCCCGCTGCACATGGAGAAGAAGCTGCGCATGACGCCCGAGCAGGTGTACGAGCAGGCGAAGCTCTCGGTGCGCTTCGCACGCAATGCCTGCCCGGACGTCGAATTCTCGCCCGAGGACGGCTCGCGCTCGGAGCCCGATTTCCTGTGCCGCGTGCTCGAGGCGGTGATCAAGGAGGGCGCGACCACGATCAACATCCCGGACACCGTGGGGTACGCCGTGCCGCAGCAGTTCGGAGAGTTCATCCGCAGCCTGAGGGAGCGGATTCCGAACTCCGACAAGGCGGTCTGGAGCGTGCACTGCCACAACGATCTCGGCATGGCGGTCGCGAATTCGCTCGCCGCGGTGCAGATCGGCGGCGCGCGCCAGATCGAGTGCACCATCAACGGCCTGGGCGAGCGCGCCGGCAACACCTCGCTCGAGGAAGTCGTCATGGCGGTGCGCACCCGGAAGGACTTTTTTGGCCTGGAAACGAGCATCGATACCACCCACATCGTGCCGACTTCGCGCCTGGTGTCGCAGATCACCGGTTTCGTGGTGCAGCCGAACAAGGCCGTAGTGGGCGCGAATGCCTTCGCCCACGCCTCCGGCATCCACCAGGGCGGCGTGCTCAAGGCGCGCGACACCTACGAGATCATGCGCGCCGAGGACGTCGGCTGGTCGGCCAACAAGATCGTGCTCGGCAAGCTCTCGGGCCGCAGCGCGTTCAAGCAGCGCCTGAAGGAGCTCGGCATCGAGCTGGAGAGCGACGACGCGGCCAACAAGGCGTTCCAGCGCTTCAAAGACCTGGCCGACAAGAAGGCCGAGATCTTCGACGAGGACCTGATGCAGCTGGTGGCGCAGGAGGCGGGCGCGGCGACCGAGGAGCACTGGCAGCTGGTCACCATGAACCAGGCGAGCGGCGTGGGGCAGAAGCCCCACGCTTCGGTGGTTCTGACGGAAAAGAAAGTTGAAAAGCGCGCCGACTCGCAAGGTGACGGCCCGGTCGACGCCACCTTCAAGGCGATCGAGACCCTGGCGAAGAGCGGCGCCGAGCTGCTGCTCTATTCGGTCAACGCGGTGACGCAGGGCACCGAGTCGCAGGGCGAGGTGACGGTGCGCCTGTCGAAGGGCGGGCGCATCGTCAACGGCGTCGGCGCGGACACCGACATCGTGGTGGCCTCCGCCAAGGCCTACATCAGCGCGCTCAACAAGCTCGAGAGCAAGGCCGAACGGGTGAACCCGCAGTACCAGTAACGCCAAAAGGGAGAGGACGGCAATGGAGAAAACGGGATCGCTGCACCAGCGCCTGAACAGGATGTCTGACGCAGTCGGCGACCTGCTGGTGGATGCCTTTCACTACCTCGCATTGTTCGCGATCGGCGGCGCGGTCGTATGGTCGGCGGTCCATGCCTTTGTCGGCATGGCCGCCAACGGGCGCGCCTCGATCGACGATATCCTGCTTCTCTTCATCTACCTCGAGCTCGGCGCCATGGTCGGCATCTACTTCAAGACCAAGCACATGCCGGTGCGCTTCCTCATCTATGTCGGGATCACCGCGCTCACGCGGCTCCTCGTCGGCGACATCGCGACCCACCACTCGCTCGAGTGGGGCATCGTGACGGTCCCGGTCGCGATCCTGCTGCTCGCGCTCGCCAACCTCGTGGTGCGATACGGCTCGGCGCGCTTTCCCTCGTCGGCGGCGAGCGACCGCCCCTGAGCAAGCCCGGGACCCTCAAGCCGCGGCCGCGCCGTTCCTGGCTCTTCGTGGCCGGTGCGGACGAGGCGGCGCACCGCGCGGCGGGGCGCTCCGGCGCCGACGCCATCATCCTGGAGCTCGAAGACTTCACGCCGCCGGAGCTGCGGCCGAAGGCGCGCGCGCACGCCGCCGAGGTGCTCGACCAATGGCGCGCCGCGGGCGCCCTCGCCGGCGTGCGCATCAACCCGCTCGAGACCTGTGGCCGCGACGACCTGGTCGGGGTGCTCGCCGGCCGGCCGGATTTCATCATGATGTCCAAGGTCGAGTCGCCAGCGCAGGTGAAGGCGCTCGAGGCCGAGACCGGGGGTGCGGTGGACCTGGTGCCGAACATCGAGACCGCTGCCGGGCTTCTCAATACCTACGCCATCGCCAAGGCGAGCAAACGGGTGGTCGCGGCGCTCGTGGCGAGCGAAGACATGGCGGCCGACCTCGGCGCCGCGCGCAGCCGCCGCAGTAGCGAGCTGGCCTACGTCCGCAGCCGCTTCCTGGTCGAGTGCCGCGCGGCGGGGGTCGAGGCGATCGACTGCCCCTACACCTTCAGCGACGTCGAGGGTGCCGCGTCCGATGCGCGCTACGCGCGCCGCCTGGGCTACCGCATGAAGAGCCTGGTCGATCCTTCGCACGTCGCGGCGGTCAACCGGGCGCTGACGCCGAATCTTGCGCGCGCGCGGAGAATCGTCGCCGCGTTCGAGAAGGCGCGTGCGCAGGGCAAGGACCGCGCACGGCTGGACGGCGCGCTGATCGAGGTGCCGGCCTACGCCGCGGCTAAGCGCCTGCTCGAGTCAGTCGGGCAAAGCTGACCGCTGCCGCGAAGAACGCGAGGGAAAGGATGATCTCCGCCCAGGCCAAGCCGCGGGAAAGGCCCGTTTCGGCCCAGGCGCGCATGGTTCCTTCCGCAAAGTAGGCGAGGATGAACATGCTCGCCCACTGGTAGGTGTACCGCCTTCCCAAGAGCACCCCAGTCAGGGGGAGCGCAAGGGGCAACGCCTTCAGCGCGAGCCAGGACCCTCCGGGGCGAAGCGGCGCGAGCCACAGCTCCCAGGCGAGGCACAGGCAGATCAGCAGCGTGAGGCTGCCGAGCGCCATCCACCTAAGCGAGCTTGAGGGCGATTTCCGCAAGACGCCGCCCCTGGGCGATGCAGAGGGTGCGCTCGTCCGCGCTTACCGGCAGGTCGTCGCCGAGCCCGGCGAAGTGGCTCGCGCCGTACGGCGTTCCGCCGGCGCGCGTGGCGTTGAGCTCGGCCTGGGTGTACGGCAGGCCGAGGACCAGCATGCCGTGGTGCAGGAGAGGCAGCATCATCGAGACCAGGGTCGTTTCCTGCCCGCCGTGCAGGCTCGCGGTGGAGGTGAACACGCAGGCGGGCTTGCCCGCGAGCGCCCCCCGGTTCCAGAGGAGCGCAGTGCCGTCGAGGAAGTGCTTGAGCGGCGCCGCCATGTTGCCGAAGCGGGTCGGGCTGCCAAGCGCGAGCCCGGCGCAGTCGACCAGGTCCTGCAGCTCGCAGTACGGCGGCCCGTCCGCGGGGATGGCCTTCTCGTCGCCGATGTTGGTGGACACGCGCGGCACCGTGCGAAGGCGCGCCGCGGCGCCGGGGACGCGCTCGATGCCTTCGCCGATCAGCTCGGCCATGCGGCGCACCGAGCCGCCCACGCTGTAGTACAGGACGAGAATCGGGGAAGGTCGTATGGAAGCGGAAGCTTGCGCGGCCACTTCGGTATCATAAAAGCAATGAAGCTCAGCGCGTGGCGCGGCGCCGCAGAATTCGTGATGGCCGTGACGCGCCGCTTCTACGAGGACCGCGCGGCGCAGGCCGCGGGCAGCCTCACCTACACGACCCTCCTTTCGGTCGTTCCGCTCCTCGCGGTCGCGCTGTCGCTCTCGACCGCGTTCCCGGTGTTCGACGAGGCGATCAACACGCTGCAGCTCTTCCTGTTCGAGAACTTCCTGCCCGATGCCGACGGCGTGGACGCGATCAGCGACCGGATCCTGTCGTTCACCGAGCAGGCGGGACGGCTCACCGCGATCGGCCTCGCGTTCCTCGTGGTCACGGCGGTGATGCTGATGCTGACGATCGACGACACCCTCAACCGCATCTTCCGCGTGCGCCGCCGCCGCCCGCTGGCGCACAAGATCATCGTCTACTGGAGCGTGCTCACGCTCTGGCCGGTGCTGATCGGCGCGAGCCTGTCCCTCACCACCTATCTCATCGGCAATGCGTCGATGCTGCTGCGCCTCGTGCCCTTCGCCTTCACCTGGGCCGCGCTCACGCTGCTCTACATCCTGGTGCCGTACCGGCACGTCGAGGTCCTCCACGCCGCCGCCGGTGGCCTCCTCGCCGGCGCGGCGTTCGAAGTCGCGAAACGCGCGTTCGCCCTGTACCTGACCAACTTTCCGACCTACACCATGATCTACGGCGCCTTCGCCGCGCTGCCGATCTTTCTCCTCTGGATGTACGTCTCCTGGCTGGTAGTGCTTGCGGGCGCGGTGCTTACCGCGATGCTGCCCGGCTACCGGGTGATTTCGCACGAGCGCAACCGCGCGCCGGGGCGGGAGCTGAACGAGGCGCTCGACATCCTCTCGGTGCTCTCGCGAGCCCAGGACGGCGGTTACGTCCTGCCGCTCACGCGCATCGCGGCCCAGGCCGAGGTGATGCCGGATCGCTGCGAAACCGTGCTCGAGCGCTGCGCGGAGCAGGGCTGGGTCGCGAAGGCCGAAAAGGACGGCTGGGTTCTCGCGCGCGATGCGGATACCATCCGCCTCGCGGATATCTATCGCGCCTTCGTGCTCGATCCGGACCTGACCGGCGAGCGCCTCGCCGAGCACTGGAAGCACATCGACGCTTCGCTCGGCGCGTCGCTGCGCCAGCTCTCCGCAAAGGAAACCGCCACATGACCCTGATTTCCCGCACCGAGCGCCTGATCGTCGCCCTGGACGTGCCCACCGTGGCCGAGGCCCGCGCGCTGGTCGAGCGGCTCGGTGATGCGGTGAGGTTCTACAAGGTCGGCCTCGAGCTCTTCAGCGCGCCGGGCTGCTTCGAGCTCGTGGCGTGGCTCACGGAACGCGGCCACAAAATCTTCGCAGACCTCAAGTTCCACGACATTCCCGAGACCGTGCGGCGCGCGGTCGCCAACGTGCGCAGCCGCGGCGCAAACTTTCTCACCGTGCACGGCCACCGCTCGGTGATGGAGGCCGCGGCGAGCGAGAAGGGGCCGATGAAGATCCTCGCCGTGACGGTGCTCACCAGCTTCGACCAGAGCGACCTCGACGAGATGGGCGCCACGAAGACGCTCGAGCAGCTGGTTCTCGCCCGCGCGAAGGGCGCCGTGGAGGCGGGCTGCGACGGCGTAATCGCTTCGGGGCACGAGGCGGCAACGCTGAAAGCCGAGTTCGGCAAGCGCCTGCTCGTAGTGACGCCTGGAATCCGTCCCGCCGGGACGGCGGCGGGCGACCAGAAGCGCACGGTCGACGTAGCCCAAGCATTCAGAAACGGCGCCGACTATATCGTCGTCGGACGACCGATCCGTGCGGCGGCGGACCCGCGCGCCGCGGCGGCGGCGATCCAGGACACGATCGCTAAGGTTTTTCCAGCGACTGGAGCAGCCGCCTGAGGTGCTCGTGGTGGGGGAGGAGGGGGCCGTAGAAGAGCTCGGCGCCGTCGCGCTCGACCAGGAGGGTGGGAAAGTTCTCCACCTCCCGGTCGCCGACTTCGGCGGCGTTGTCTTCGATGTCGAGCCAGCGGAAGCGCGCGCCGGGGAATTCCTTCGCCAGCTCGAAGAAGCCCTCGCGGTAGCCCTCGCAGCTGTCGCACCACAGGGCGCAAATACAGGTGACATACACGGTGACGCTCTAGGTCGAGTCCATCGATGCCCGATTCTATTCACGCGCTCGCCGGAATAGCGGGGCTTCTCGCGCTGGCCTGGCTCGCCGGCGAGAAGCGCCGCGCGGTGCCGTGGCGGGCGGTCGGGGCCGGCCTCGCGTTGCAGCTCGTCATGGCGGTCGTGTTCCTGAAGGTCACGCTGGTGAAGGAAGCCTTTCTTAAGCTGAACGACGCGCTGCTCGTCCTCGAGCAGGCGACCCAGGCTGGAACGGGCTTCGTATTCGGCTACCTCGGCGGCGGCCCGGCCCCGTTCCAGGTGACCGATGCCAATGCAACTTTCGTGCTCGCCTTCCGGGCGCTGCCGCTCGTGCTCGTGATCAGCGCGTTGAGCGCGCTACTCTTCTATTGGCGCATCCTGCCCGCTATCGTGCGCGCGCTTTCGCTCGCCTTGGAGAAGCTGATGCGCGTGGGCGGAGTCGTGGGCCTCTCCGCCGCTGCGAACATCTTCGTCGGCATGGTGGAGGCGCCGCTCTTCGTGCGGCCGTATCTCGCCAAGGTCTCGCGCGGCGAGCTCTTCGCCATCATGGTCGGCGGCATGGCCTCCATCGCGGGCACGGTGCTCTTCCTGTATGCCGCCATCCTGCGCCCGATCCTGCCCGACGCGGTGGCGCACCTCCTCATCGCGTCCATTCTTTCGGCCCCGGCGGCGCTCGTGATCGCGTTCCTCATGGTGCCGCCCGAGGGCGCCGTCACGGGCGGCAACATCGAGCTCCGGTCCGAAGCCTCGAGCAGCATGGATGCGCTCACTCGCGGCACGCTCGACGGCGCGCAGCGCCTCCTCAACATCGTCGCCATGCTGGTGGTATTCGTGGCGCTCGTCGCCCTCGTCAACCTCGTCATCGCGCCTTACAGCCTGCAGGGCGCGCTCGGCTGGGCGCTCGCCCCGCTCGCCTGGCTCTGCGGCATCCCCTGGGCTGAGGCGCGTACTGCGGGCGCGCTCCTCGGCACGAAGACTGTCATCAACGAGCTCGTTGCTTATGTAGAACTCTCCAGGCTCACGGATCTCTCGGAGCGTACCCGCGTCCTCCTGACCTATGCGCTCTGCGGCTTCGCCAACTTCGGCAGCCTCGGCATCATGCTCGGCGGCCTGGGCACGATGTGTCCCGAGCGACGCAGCGAAGTGGTCGCCCTCGGAATGAAATCGATCGTCGCCGGCACGCTCGCGACTTGCCTCACCGCCGCGACGGTCGCGCTTCTCATCTAGTTTCGCCTTGCTGACCGGGTTGTAGCAAATCAGCTACAGCAGGTTCAGGCATTCGGCGATAGCCGCCGTTCACGGCGCGGAACTAGCATGGCCTCGCCATGCCGAGTGCCCTCCTTGAAACCACCTCGCAAGCGCGCGATTTCTGCGCACTGACCAAAAGCATCCTTGCGCTGTGCGAGCCGTTCGGGCCGGTGCACTCTTTCAAGCTGGTGCACAACCGCGGCGCGGCGCGCGTCGCGTGCATCATCGAGCTCGAATCGACCAAGGAAGAGCCGGCGCTGGCGCGAGCGCTCGGAGGCCGCAGCATCAACGGCTCGGTGTGCGTGGAGCTCGAGGTGCGGCGGGACTTCGAAGGGGAAGGGGCCGCGCGGCGCCGGGTCGTCGCGATCGCGCCTTCGCCCGCGCCCGAAGCCCGCATCGCCGCCCCCTAGAAGTCGGATATAAAGTACCGTAATCCATGAGTTCCCTCCGGGACGGCGCGCGCGTGCGCGTCCTTCACGTCACGCCCGAATGCGCGCCGATGACCAAGACCGGCGGGCTCGGCGACGTGAGCGAAGCGCTGCCCGCGGCGCTGCGCGCGGCCGGGGTGGACGCGATGACGCTGCTGCCGGGATATCCGGCGGTCCTGGACGGCGTCGGAAAGAAAACTCTGGTTGCGAAGCTCAAGGTGCTCGGTTTCGAGTGCCAGCTGCTGCAAGCAGACCCTTTCATCGTGATCGACTGTCCGCCGCTTTATCAGCGCCGCGGCGGTCCCTACCACACGCCCGACGGGAATGACTGGGACGACAACGCGCTGCGCTTCGGCGTGCTCTCGCGCGCCGGCGCGCTGCTCGGTGGTGCCCGCAGTCCGCTCGAGTGGCGGCCGGCGATCGTGCACTGCCACGACTGGCCCGCGGGGCTCGCTCCGGTCTATCTGCGCGACGAGCCGGAGCACGCCGCCTCGGTGATGACGATCCACAACCTCGCGTTCCAGGGGAACTACGGCGCGGAGCTTCTCGAGCGGCTCGAGCTCGCGCCCTCGAGGTTCACGATCGATGGCGTGGAGTTCTACGGCCGGCTCTCGTTCCTGAAGGGCGGCATCGCCACCGCCGACGCCGTGACCACCGTCAGCCCGACGTATGCGCGCGAGATCCAGACGCCGGAGCTCGGCCACGGCCTGGACGGGTTGCTGCGCCACCGTCGCGACGTGCTGAGCGGCATCCTGAACGGGATCGATACCCGAGTCTGGGATCCGGCGAGCGATGCGCGCATCGCGCAGCGCTACGACGCGGACGCGCTCGAGCGCAAGGCCGCGAACAAAGCCGCGCTGCAGCGGCGCCTGGGACTGGAGCCTCGCGCCGACGTGCCGCTGGTCGGCGCCGTCTCGCGCCTGACGCGCCAGAAAGGCGCTGATCTGCTAACCGCGGCAGCCGATGCGCTGGTCGCGCTGCCGGCGCAGCTCGCCGTGGTCGGCAAGGGCGAGCACGAGCTGGAGGGCGCGCTCGCGACGGCGGCCGCGCACCATCCCGGTCGGATCGCGGTGCGGATCGCATTCGACGAAGACCTGGCGCATGCCATCGAAGCCGGCGCCGACCTCTTCGTGATGCCCTCGCGCTTCGAGCCCTGCGGGCTGAACCAGATGTACAGCCAGCGCTACGGGACGCCGCCGGTGGCGCGCGCCACCGGCGGGTTGGTCGATACGGTGCAAGACGGCGTGAGCGGCTTTCTCTTCGAGCGGGCGGAGAGCGAAGCGCTGCTCGAGGCGCTGCAGCGGGCGCTCGCCGCGTACGCCGAGCCGGCGCGCTGGCGAAGGCTGCAGCGCGCCGGGATGGAGCGCGATTTCAGCTGGTCGGCAGCCGCTCGTCGCTACGCAGATCTTTACCTGCGGCTCGCCAGGCCGCCGCGGCGCTAGCGGCAGCGCCCAGTTCGGCCGCCGCCTCGGCGGGTTCGGGTTGCCAGCCGCGCAGTTTCTCGAGGAGCGCGGCGTCGTGCTCGCCGCGGATCGGCCAGCGCCGATTCCAGAGGTTGAAGCGCGGCCGATGGCCCATCGCGTCCTGCTGCGCGGCGGCGAGCGCCGTCAGTGTGCCGACGTCGCGCCAGTATGCCGGCTCCTCGTACTCGAGGAGCCCGGGCACCTCGTTCTGGGCGAAGTCATACGCGTAGACCCGGGCCTGCCTGCAGAGCCGCGGCAGCAGGTCGCGGCCGAAATCGATTTCGCCGCGCGAAGTGCCCTCCTCGAGCGCGCGCTCGAGGACCCGCGGATCAAAAAGGTAGTTGCCCATGGACGCGTACGCCTGCGCCGGGTTGCGCGGGCTCGGCGTGGCGCGCCGCGGCTTCTCGTGGAACTCGCGCACGCGGCCGTCGGCGAGCGCGCTGATGATGCCGAAGGAGGAGGCTTTCTCGAGCGGCACGCCGACCGCGGCCACCGTCGCGTCGGCCTCGCGCGCGCAGTGGAAATCGATCATCTGGCGCACGTCCATGCGGTAAACGTGGTCGGCGGCGAAGATCGCCACCACGTCGGGCGAATGCGCCTGCAGCACGTCGAGGCACTGGTGCACCGCGTCCGCGGTGCCGCGGAAAAGCTGCCGGTTCGAGCGCGGCAGCAGCACCTTGATCACGCTGCCCGGCGCGTCGAGCCACGGCGCCCACGCGGCGCCGATATGGCGCATCAGCGAGTCGGGCTTGTACTGCGCGAGCACGTAGATCGTCGAGATTTTCGAGTTCACCAGGTTGCTCAGCACGAAGTCCACGATACGGTAGCCGTTCGCGAACGGCAGCGCGGGCTTCGCGTGCTCGGCTGTCAGGGGATACAGGCGCGAGCCTTCCCCGCCAGCGAGGACCAGGGCGACGATCTTCATGAGTTTGTGCACCTCTACAAAGTGTGGAACTACTTATTGCGACCCGGCCCGATAATAGGAAGTAGTGCGAACAGCGACTATCGCCCGGACTTGATTCATGAGGTAGTAGCGACCCGACCCGCTGTAGTCCCGGCTCGACACGGGACTCCAAGAAGCAACGATTGGCGTAAATTAGCGACCGCACGTGGAAGCGCCTGCCCGCATCGTCGTCGCGCCGAGCACGCTCTGGCGCGGCCGGCCCTATCCCCTCGGCGCCACCTGGGACGGGGCGGGCGTCAACTTCGCGCTGTTCTCCAAGAACGCCGAGCGTGTCGAGCTGTGCCTCTTCGATCCCAAGGGGCGGCGCGAGGTGGAGCGCGTCGAGCTTCTCGAGCGCACCAACTTCGTCTGGCATTGCTACCTTCCCGACGCCCGGCCGGGCCTGCTCTATGGCTATCGGCTCCACGGACCGAACGACCCGGAGCATGGCCACCGCTTCGACCCCACGAAGGTTCTGTTAGATCCGTACGCGAAGCTGATCCGCGGCAAGATCGGCGCGGGCCTCGGCCGCTGCCAGGTCGTCGACACCGCGTTCAGCTGGGGCGATGACCGAGCGCCGCGCACGCCGTGGCAGGACACGCTCATCTACGAGCTGCACGTCAAGGGCTTCACGCAGCGCCATCCCGAGGTCCCGGAGCAGCTTCGCGGCACCTACGCCGGCCTCGCCACCGCGCCCGTGATCGAGCATCTGAAGAAGCTCGGCGTCACCGCGGTGGAGCTGCTCCCGGTCCACGCCTTCGTCGACGAGCGCCATCTTCTGCAGCACGGCCTGCGCAACTACTGGGGCTACAACAGCATCGGCTTTTTCGCGCCCGAGCTGCGCTATTCGGCGACCGGCACGCTGGGCGAGTTCAAGAGCATGGTCACGACGCTGCACTCGGCCGGCATCGAAGTGATCCTGGACGTGGTGTACAACCACACCGGCGAAGGCGACCATGCCGGGCCGACGCTCTCGTTCCGCGGCATCGACAACGCGATCTACTACCGCCTCGATCCCGCCAACGCGCGCCGCTACCTGAACTTCACCGGCACCGGCAACAGCTTCAACTCGGCGCACCGCGTGGTGCTCGCGCTCATCATGGACAGCCTGCGCTACTGGGTCGAGGAGATGCACGTCGACGGCTTTCGCTTCGACCTCGCCACGACGCTGGCGCGCAACGCCTCGCACGCGTTCGATCGCAACGGGGCCTTCCTCTCCGCGCTGCGCCAGGACCCGGTGCTGTCGCAGGCGAAGCTCATCGCCGAGCCCTGGGACGTCGCCGAAGGCGGCTACCAGCTCGGCAACTTTCCGCCCGGCTGGGCGGAATGGAACGACAAGTACCGCGACTCGGTGCGCTCCTACTGGAAAGGCGAAGGCGGCGTGATCGGCGAGGTCGCCTCGCGGCTTTCGGGCTCGAGCGACATCTTCCAGCCGGCGGGCCGCGGCCCGGCCGCGAGCATCAATTTCGTCGTCGCCCACGACGGCTTCACGCTCGCGGACCTGGTGAGCTACAGCGCCAAGCACAACGAGGCGAACCTCGAGGACAACCGCGACGGCTCGGACAACAACCGCAGCTGGAACTGCGGCGCGGAGGGGCCTACGGACGATCCTTCGATTCTTTCCCTCAGGGAAAAGCAAAAGCGCAACCTGCTTGCGACGCTGCTCTTTTCCCAGGGCGTGCCGATGCTCGTCGCAGGCGACGAGCTCGGCCGCACGCAGCGTGGCAACAACAACGCCTACTGCCACGACAGCGAGCTTTCCTGGATCGACTGGGAGAACGCAGATCGAGCGCTTCTTGAATTCACCAGGAAGTTGATAAGCCTGAGAAACGAGCATCCGCTGTTCCGCCGCCGCACTTACTTCCGCGGCCGCGAGGTGCGCGAGGCGCAGATGAAGGACATCTCGTGGCTCAACCCGGACGCAAGCGAGATGAGCGACGAGGACTGGGCGCGGAGCTCGGCGCGCTCCCTCGGCGTGCTCATCTCGGGGCGGGGCTTGAGCGAGCGCGACGAGCTCGGCCGGCCGGTCGAGGACGACGATGTGCTCCTGATTCTCAACGCCCACGACGACAGCGTGGCGTTCACGCTGCCGGGGTCGGAGGGCGAGCGCTGGGACGCGCTGATCGACACCGGCCACCCTGCCTTCGAGGGCAAGCGCTACGGGCGCGGCACCACCTATCCGCTCGCGGCGCGCGCGCTCGCGCTGCTCGTCAAACCCAACAGGCGAGACCCAGCTCGAAGCGATGCGTGAGGAGCTCGTGCCGCGGGAACACGCGGATGCGGTAGTCCAGCCGGCCGGCGAGCCCGGGCTTTAGGTCGATGCGGTAGCGGTGCTCGCCGCCCTCGAGCGATCCCTCCGGGGCGAGCTCGTGGCTGTGCTGCACCATCGGCGCCTCGCGCATCCCGCGGGCGAGCAGCAGCTCCACGCAAACGTCGGCAGGTGCAAGCCCGTTCAGCCGCACCGCGATCTCGACCGGAACGCTGTCGCCGAATTGGATGCGCGTCTTCGGCGTGTCCATGCGGCGCGCCGCGACCCCGGGCCACGCGGCACGCACGCGAGCTTTCCACTGCGCCACGGTCTTCGCGCCCTCGTAGCCGTGGTCGGAGTACCGGCGCCCCTGGCGCGAGGCGGGCAGGTAGTATTTCGAGACATACTCGCCGAGCATGCGCGATGCATCGTAGCGCGGCAGCAGCGAGGCCATCGAGCGCTTGGCAATGCGGATCCATTCCGGCGAATAGCCCGCGTTTGCGCCGCTGTTCGGCCGCTGGTAGTAGAGCGGCACCACGCGGTCCTGCAGGATCTCGTAGAGGGTACGCGCCTCCTCGCGGTCGCGCCGGTGCGCCTCGAGCTCGGGCGAGGCCGGCTTGATGGCGAAGCCGTTGTCGCCGTCGTAGCCCTCGTCCCACCAGCCGTCGAGGATCGAGAGATTCAGCACGCCGTTCATTCCCGCCTTCATCCCCGAAGTGCCGGAGGCCTCCAACGGGTGTACCGGGTTGTTCAGCCACACGTCGACGCCAGCCACCAGGCGCCGCGCGAGGTGCAGGTCGTAGCCTTCCAGGAACAGGATCCGCCCCTCGAAGTCGAGGGCTTGCGACATCTGCGCGATGGCGCGGATCAGGTCCTGGCCCGGCTCGTCGGCCGGGTGCGCCTTGCCGGCGAACAGGAACAGCACCGGGCGCTCGCGGTCGGAGACGATGCGGTTCAGGCGCTCCATGTCGTTGAAGAGCAGCGTGGCGCGCTTGTAGGTGGCGAATCGCCTGCCGAAGCCGATCGTGAGCACGTGCGGCTTCGCGGGATCGGCGTAGCGCAGCAGCCGCTCGAGGTGCGATTCGCTGCCGTGATTGCGCGTGTGCTGGATCTTGAGGCGGTGGCGCACCATGTGCAGCATCCGCGCCTTGATGTCCGCGCGCACGCTCCAGAAGATGTGGTCGGGAATGTCGCGGATCTTTTCCCAGATGCCAGGATAGCCCAGGCGGTGCATCCAGCCCACGCCGAGGAATCGGTCGAGAACCTCGCTCCATTCGGGCGCGAGGAAGGTGGGCACGTGCACGCCGTTGGTGATGTACCCCACCGGGTTTTCCTCGGGCAGGACCTGCGGCCAGAAATCCTTGAGCAGCTCCTGCGACACGCCGCCGTGTATGCGCGACACGCCGTTGTGATGGCGCGAGCCCCGGATCGCGAGCGCGGTCATGTTGAAGTCGCCGCCCGCCGGCGGACGCGCGAGCGCGGCCACCTTGTCCGGGGCGCCGAGCTCGCCGAACAGGCTCTTCAGGTAGGGCACCACTGTGGCATCGCTGAACTGGTCGTGCCCCGCCGGCACGGGCGTGTGCGTGGTGAAAACCATGTTGGCGGCCACCGCCTCGATCGCGGCCTCGAGCGCGAGGCCCTCGGCGACCAGCGCCCGCATGCGCTCGAGAACGAGGAACGCGGCGTGTCCCTCGTTGATGTGCCAGACCGTAGGCTTGAAGCCGAGGGCCGCGAGCGCGCGCATGCCGCCCACGCCGAGAACGATCTCCTGCTCGAGCCGCGTGGTGCGGTCCCCGCCGTAGAGGCGGTGCACGATGTCGCGCTCGCGCTCGGCGTTCTCGGGCAGGTCGGTGTCGAGGAGGTAAAGCGAAACATGGCCGATACGCGCCTGCCAGACCTTCACCAGGAGCTTGCGCGCGGGGAACGCGAGCTCGACGGTGAGCTCGGCACCGTCCTTTCGCTTCACCGCGTCGATCGGCAGGTCTTCGAAGTCCGAATCGTAGTACTCGGCGCGCTGGCGGCCGTCGCCGTCGATCGTCTGGGTGAAATAGCCCTGCCGGTACATGAGGCCGACGGCCACGAACGGCAGCTGGAAATCGCTCGCCGCCTTGCAGTGGTCGCCGGCCAGGATTCCAAGGCCGCCGGAATAGATCGGCAGGCTTTCGTGTATGCCGAATTCGGCGCAGAAATACGCCACCAGGTCCTCGCGCTGCACCCCGCCGGCGTTTTGCCGGAACGGCGGCTCGGCGTGGTACGCGTCGAAGGCGCCCAGCACGCGGGTCAGGCTGTCGAGGAACGCCGGGTCGGTCGCGGCGTCGATCAGGCGCTGCTCGTCGATCCTCTTCAGCATCGCCTTCGGGCTGTGGCCGACGGCGTCCCAGAGCGCCGGGTTGAGCTTGGCGAAGAGGGCGCGCGTCGGACGGTCCCAGCTGTACCAAAGGTTTTGCGCGAGCCCTTCGAGGCGAGCCAGGCGCTTGGGAATGCGGGGATTGACCTCGAGGAAGTAGCGCGTACCGGGCGGCATGGAATTTTCCGCTCGCGGCTGTTACCGGCTTCAGTACGCGGCGCGCGGAACGGCGAATTCTACAGAAGGTTTTGTTACGGAATCGGAACGGCGGCAAGAAGCTGAGCGCCTACGTCGACCCTGCGGGTCGAGTCGTGCGCCGGGCGCAGTCGGTGCGCGGCGACGCCGGCGAGCACCGCCTGCACGTCCTCGGGCAGCACCTTGTCGCGGCCCTCGAGCAGCGCCCAGGCGCGCGCCGAGTGCACGAGCGCGAGCGCGGCGCGCGGCGACAGGCCCGCCACGTAGTCGGCCGAGCGGCGCGTGTGCTCCACGATCGCCTGCACGTAGTCGAGGAGCGCCGCGGCCACGTAGACGCGCTGCACGCTCGCCTGGAGCTCCATCAGCTCCGCGGGCGTCATGCACGGGTCGAGCGTGGCCAGCAGATCTCGCCGGTCGGTTCCGGCGAGGAGCGCCCGCTCGGCCTCGCGGTCGGGATAGCCGAGCTCGATCCTCATGGTGAAGCGGTCGAGCTGCGATTCCGGCAGCGGAAACGTGCCGATCTGATAAGACGGGTTCTGCGTCGCGATGACGAAGAACGGTTCGGGCAGTGCGCGCGTTTGCCCTTCGGTCGTGACCTGATGCTCTTCCATCGCTTCGAGCAGAGCGCTTTGTGCTTTCGGGGTCGCGCGATTGACTTCGTCGGCGAGAATCATCTGCGCGAAGATCGGCCCTGGGTGAAACTTGAAAGTGCCGCTTTCGCGCTCGAAGATGGAAACGCCCGTGATATCCGCCGGCAGCAGATCGCTGGTGAACTGAATGCGCTGGAATTTCAATCCCAGCGAGCTTGCGAGCGCATGTGCCAGCGTCGTCTTGCCGACGCCAGGGATGTCTTCGATGAGCAGATGGCCGCGTGCGAGCACGCAGGCCAGCGTGAGCCGGATCTGCGCCTCCTTGCCCAGGATGATGCGCCCCACCTGATCGACGACCTGTTGCAGGAGTTGTGCGGCCTCGGCCGATGACAGTCCTTGCGGCTCGACCGCGGCGACCGCGCCTTCCTGTTGATAGCGTCGAAAGCGGCGCTCGGCCCCCAGGAGCCGCGTCGCCAGTGAATCACTTAGCATGCATGAGGTCCTTCTGTGCTACCGATTTCGCGTCGATGCTCTTGGCAACTCTGTGCAGGAGCGCA